>Ga0255422_1213_pt1 | contig 12851 bp, 3 predicted proteins | sample ANMaggSeSYBR02D3_FD_182631 | JGI IMG/M metagenome (GOLD analysis project Ga0255422, IMG submission 182631) | Sediment cell enrichment communities from methane seep in Santa Monica Basin, California, United Staets - ANME aggregate JGI... | ecosystem: Environmental > Aquatic > Marine > Cold seeps >... | reverse complement strand
CTTACAGTGGTATGTTTGATCTTAATATTTTTTTTACTCATAATTCACTCACCTTTCCTACCAGATAGAACGTAATCTTAGCAGCACAATATAAATATTCAAGTTCGTAATAGTATAATAATTTTTCGAAATTGTTAACTATTATTATGATAAGATTGTCGGAAAAGTACCTGAAAAGCGCCCAAATTGAAACTTACTGAAATATTGTTAAAACTAAATCACTATGCTGCGCCCGGTCAAGTTTAGATAGTAAAGCTAAAATATTCGAAAATTAGGCATTTTCGACAATCTCATGATAATCCTGATCAAACAGATTATGACGCTCTCTATCCATAGAGGCTTTCCAGTAATTCAAAATACGAAGAAAAAGAAGATGGATTATGGCTTTAAATCGGAAAAAAAGCAAGATATTTCTTACTGACAGTGATTGTTGGACAGCCTCCATACATGTAAAATTTCAGGACTGGTTTAATCAGTTAATGCCGCACTGATAAATAATTAAATATTACTGCAATTGAGCTGTTGAGAAAAAAGTACTACTTTGACCCGATACTTAAGATATATTACTGGAAAGAAACATCAGGACATGAGGTGGATTTTATCCTGTCCATGGACTTGAGGTCATGCAGTTGATACATGTATGCTATGACCTTGAAAATATCAACACAAGAGAGCGGGAGTTAAAATCCCTGGTTAAGGTGTCAAAGGAACTGGAATGTACAAACCTGCTGATCATCGCCTGGGATTATGAGGGTGAGGAAGATTTCAAGAGCAGCAGGGTAAGGTTTGTGCCGCTGTGGAAGTGGCTGCTGGGATAGGTGTTGAGTTGTGGTGGGGGTACAGTGGGATTGGGGTTGAGCGGTGAGCGAGCGTGTTCTATGTGCAAAAGGGGCCGAACCCGGTTAAGTGGTCTGCGGCATTTAGGGAGATTGTGGTAGAGCTGCCTGAAGGGATATGGTTTCTGAGAGAAAAGAAGGGATTAGCCCCTTTGTTGGAATATCTTGACAATAGTATGTATGTAATGGCAATTATTTTTCCGCTATTTTAGTATTTGACTGCGGAATGTGCATTTTAACATGCATATCCATCATATTCCTATCCACACACAATACCCTGGCACCCACGGCTATTGTGAGTGCCAGATACCTTTAATCTCACACATCTTCGATCCTAAACCTTTTCGAGAATAACATCGTCGATGAAATACTGATCTCCAATAGCACCATAGGGTGACAACCAGAACCTTAAACGACCATCATTTACAGTTCCGGAAAACCCGGAAGTAGTAAACTGGGTTGAATATTCACTCCATGAAGTACCAAGGTTAACCACATAGTTCGATAATCCATAATTAGTATACGGAGATCCGTGCTTATGTAGTGAAATTGATAAGTCATGACCAGTATTGGAATAGGCCTTAAAGCTCAGACGATACAGAGTATTTGGCTCAAGTACCAGACCCGGTTGATAAAGTTGAACATTGCTCCCTTCTTGAGAGATCGTAATATGGCCGACATAGGGACTCCCGGCACCAGAAGCATCATTCAAAAACGTACCCATACCATTGGTATAGAATAACCATGGAGATGTTCCCGATTCAAATCCTGGGTTCCGGACAATTTCCGTTGTGAAATCCCAGATATGCTCAGCTTCCATATTATTGTCTGGCAGATCCATGGCACCTGTGCCAATAGTAACTGTATATGTTGTATCAGATGTAAGGTCAGAATCTGGAGTATAGGTCATGATGTTACCAATCCAGCTAAAGCTTCCCAAAGTTGCAGGAGACGTTGAGAACGCTGACTCGGCAGATGCTTGATCCATTACCTCACTGAAAGTCACATGTATTTGCGTGATGACGGGAACATTAGTTCCTGTCGGTTCATTCCCGGTAACTGTGGGAGGCGTTGTATCTTGAAAATCAACTTTCTCCAATCGTATGTCATCAATGAAGTATGTATCTCCTGATGCGGCGAACGGTGTGAGCCAGAACATTAAACGTCCATCATTTACTGTATCTGTAAAACCATTCGTGGTAAATTCTGTCGTGAAGGTATGCCAGTTCGTGTCAAGATCAGCCGTAAAGTCCAAACCATAGTTAGTATATGGTGAAACATGCTTGATCAACCGCACATTCACATCATGTCCGGTGTTTGACTTAGCTGAAAAACTTAACCAATAGCGGGTATCTGGTTCCAGTGTTACCCCTTTTTGATACAACTGGATGTTCGTACTACCACTGTTCAAAGCAAGTTTGGCAGCATTGCTCCCCTCAAAGCCAGGAGATGCCATACTGAAATCCCCTGTCTCGCTTGTATAGAATAGCCATGGGGAGGTTCCTGATTCAAATCCAGGGTTCTGGATAAGATTATTTAAAGTCGGTACAGCTTCCGTTGTGAATTCCCAGGTGTAAGTTGTTGCAAGAGGATTGCCAGCCATATCTTCTGCTACTGTTCCGATGGTAACCTCGTATGTTGTAGAGTATGCAAGGTCAGCGGATGGGGTGAAGGTCATTGTATCGCCATCCCAGTTGAACGTTCCTGTAACCAAAGGATTGGTTGAGAACGCACTTTCTACGGATGTCGTATTCATCGACTCGTCGAACGTAACGGCTATCACGGTCGTTACTGGAACGTCTGTTCCGTTTGGAGTGTTATCAGTTACGGTGGGTGGTATGGTGTCTGATTCAGATCCTGATCCTGTGGTAAAGTTCCAGACGAAAGCCGTTGCCAGAGGATTGCCAGCCAGATCTTCTGCTCCTGTTCCGATGGTAACCTCGTATGTTGTAGAGTATGCAAGGTCAGCGAGTGGGGTGAAGGTCATTGTATCGCCATCCCAGTTGAACGTTCCTGCAACTGAAGGATCAATGGAGAACGCATCTTCTACGGATGTCGTATTCATCGACTCGCCGAACGTAACGGCTATCACGGTCGTTACTGGAACGTCTGTTCCGTTTGGAGTGTTATCTATCGTTATATCGGGTGCAATGGTATCCACAAGGAAGTCCTGTGTTGCAGAACCAACATTTCCGTCTGAATTATTTGCATAAACCGTTACAGTATGCTGACCATCTGAGAGTTCCGGTAATCTAACAGTCAAATTATCGGTATTAGATCCCCCTGTTCCAGCGGCTCCATCTATAACGTACCAGGTTGAGGTAGCTATCTGATCAAATGTTGCATATAATTGGGGCGTGCTGTCGTTAGTTACAGATGGAGGAGAATGTATGGTCACACTTGGCGCAATGTTACCAACTACAACTGTTGTGGAATTTGAATCTGTTGCACCGTCGTTGTCTCTTACTGTCAGGGTGACAGTGTAAATTCCATCCTGTGTATAAGTATGGCTTGGATCTACTCCACTTCCACTATTTTCATCTCCAAAGTCCCAGTCATATGAATCAATGTTTCCATCCGGATCATATGAGCCAGAGCCATTAAAAGTTACTGGAATGCCTTCCGTGCCAGTGTAAGGACCATTCGGATCTGCTACTGGTGCATCGTTAACTGCACTGACTGTTATTGAAACCGTAGCAGTGTTACTATCATCCGTACCATCATTTGCATTGAAGGTAAAGCTGTCAGCACCATTATAGTTCGCATCTGGTGTGTAGGTAGCTGTGTTACCTGAGAGAGTGACAGTTCCGTGAGATGGAACATCAACTATAGAATAAGTCAGTGAATCACCATCAGCATCGGTTGCTGATAAGGTGATGTCAACTGAAGTATCTTCAGGTGTTGTTACACTTTGATCAGAGGCTACTGGTGCATCGTCAACTGCAGTGACTGTTATTGAAACCGTAGCAGTATTACTATCAACGATACCATCATTTGCATTGAAGGTAAAGCTGTCAGCACCATTATAGTTCGAAGTTGGTGTGTAGGTAGCTGTGTTACCTGAGAGAGTGACAGTTCCGTGGGATGGAACATCAACTATAGAATAAGTCAGTGCATCACCATCAACATCGGTTGCTGATAATGTGATGTCAACTGAAGTATCTTCAGGTGTTGTTACACTTTGATCAGAGGCTACTGGTACATTGTTGACTCCGGTAACTGTTATTGAAACCGTAGCAGTGTTGCTATCAACTGTGCCATCATTTGCATTGAAGGTAAAGCTGTCAGCACCATTATAGTTCGCATCTGGTGTGTAGGTAGCTGTGTTATCTGAGAGAGTGACAGTTCCGTGAGATGGAACATCAACTATAGAATAAGTCAGTGCATCACCATCAGCATCGGTTGCTGATAAGGTGATGTCAACTGAAGTATCTTCAGGTGTTGTTACACTTTGATCAGAGGCTACTGGTACATTGTTGACTCCGGTAACTGTTATTGAAACCGTAGCAGTGTTGCTATCAACTGTGCCATCATTTGCATTGAAGGTAAAGCTGTCAGCACCATTATAGTTCGCATCTGGTGTGTAGGTAGCTGTGTTATCTGAGAGAGTGACAGTTCCGTGAGATGGAACATCAACTATAGAATAAGTCAGTGCATCACCATCAGCATCGGTTGCTGATAAGGTGATGTCAACTGAAGTATCTTCAGGTGTTGTTACACTTTGATCAGAGGCTACTGGTATATTGTTGACTCCGGTAACTGTCATTGAAACCGTAGCAGTGTTACTATCAACGGTACCATCATTTGCCTTGAAGGTAAAGCTGTCAGCACCATTATAGTTCGCATCTGGTGTGTAGGTGGCTGTGTTATCTGAGAGAGTGACAGTTCCGTGAGATGGAACATCAACTATAGAATAAGTCAGTGGATCACCATCAGCATCGGTTGCTGATAATGTGATGTCAACTGAAGTATCTTCAGGTGTTGTTATACTTTGATCAGAAGCTACTGGTGCATTGCTAGAGCTTGTAATGTTCGTGCGCAGTATCACAAGACCGTTATGATAATCGGCAACATAGGCATAGCTACCTGAAACTGCAACACCACTTGCATATCCTCTCATATCATATCTACCTGCAAGAGTAGGGGCGGCTGGGTTACTGATATTAATAATAGTCATTGTTCTGCCATTACTACTTGCAGCATAGGCATAGCTGCCTGAAACTGCAACATCATGCATCCATCCTGCCTTGTCATAAATACTTGCAAGGGTCGGAGCGGCTGGGTTGCTAACATCAACAATCACAAGACCCTTATTACCATCGGCAATGTAGGCATAGCTGCCTGACACTGCAACATTCTCCGCAAATCCTGCCGTATCATAACTACCTGCAAGGGTTGGTGCGGCCGGGTTGCTGATATCAACAATCACAAGACCGTTAGTAAAACCGGCAACATAGGCATAGTTGCCTGAAACTGCAACCCCCATCGTCAATCCTGCTATACCATAACTGCCTGCAAGAGTAGGGGCGGCTGGGTTATTGACATCAACGATCACAAGACCGTTACTACTGGCAACGTAGGCATAGCTGCCTGAAACTGCAACGCCGTACGCATATCCCATCGTGTCATAACTACCTGCAAGAGTGGGGGCGGCTGGGTTGCTGATATCAATAATCACAAGACCGTTAGTACCATCGGCAACGTAGGCGTAACTGCCTGAAACCACAACACCATTCGCATCTCCTGCCGTATCATAACTACCTGCAAGAGTAGGGACGGTTGGGTTGTTGATATCAATAATCACAAGACCGTTATTACTATCGGCAAGGTAGGCATAGCTACCTGAAACTGCAACACCTTGCGCATCTCCTGCCAAATCATAACTACCTTCATAGGTAGGGGCGGCCGGGTTGCTGATATCAATAATCACAAGACCGTTATTACTATCGGCAAGGTAAGCATAGCTACCTGAAACTGCAATACCTTGCACAAATCCTTCCGTGTCATAACTACCTGCAAGAGTAGGGGCGGCCGGGTTGCTGATATCAACGATCACAAGACCGTTAATACCATTGGTAACGTAGGCGTAGCTGCCTGAAACTGCAACACGCCACGCATCTCCTATCATATCATAACTACCTGCAAAAGTAGGGGCGGCCGGGTTGCTGATATTAACAATCACAAGACCATCATTATTATCAGCAACGTAGGCGTAGCTGCCTGAAACAGCAACACCGATTGCATATCCTGCCGTATCATAACTGCCTACAAGAGTAGGAGCGGCCGGGTTGCTGATATTAACAATCACAAGACCGTTATTTAAATCGGCAACGTAGGCGTAACTTCCTGAAACAGCAACACCCCTTGCATATCCTGCCGTATCATAACTACCTGCAAGAGTAGGAGCGGCCGGATTGCTGATATTAACAATCACAAGACCGTCAAGATTACAGGCAACGTAGGCGTAGCTGCCCGAAACTACAACATTTTTCGTAAATCCTTCCGTATTATAACTACCTGCAAGGGTCGGGGCGGCTGGGTCGCTGATATCAACAATCACAAGATCCTCATTATCATTGACAATGTAGGCGTAGCTACCTGATATTTTAATATCGAAAAGAATACCTATAGTATCTATCCTCCCAAGTTCCAAAGGTTGTGAAGTATTGCTTATATCAAGAACTACTAAATGCTGTCCCTGTCCGACATACGCATAGTTCCCGGACACAGCAGTTGCATAAATGTCACCACCAAAATGTCCTTCAAATGTTATATTCACATCTTCTGCGGTTCCGATTCCTGCACTCATCACACACACTGCGGCAGTAATGAACACAATCATCAATATCCTGTACTTGTTAATGCTGTTACTTACAGCGGTATGGTTGATCTTGATATTTTTTTCACTCATAATTCACTCACCTTTCCTTCCAGATTGAACGTAATCTTTTCAGCACAATATAAATATTCAAGTTCGTAATAGTATAATAATTTTTTGGAATTGTCAACTATTATGATAATCATAATCAAACAAATTATGACGCTCTCTATCCATACACGTAAAATTTCAGGACTGGTTTAGTCAGTTGATGCCGTACTGATAAATAATTAAAAAAACAATTCCACAGATAAGCAAGGAACATATCCGAAAAGCAGTTCAGGAAGATGGAGTACATGAAAGTCCCTGCCAACCCACGCTATTGCGAGTGCCGGATACCTTCGATCCCACACATCTTTGGTCCTAAACCTTTATGAGAATAACATCATCAATGAAATAGTGATCTCCAATAGCATCATAGGGTGACAACCAGAACCTTAAACGACCATCATTCACGGTCCCGGAAAAACCGGAAGTGGTAAACTGGGTTGAATATTCACTCCATGAAGTACCAAGGTTAACCACATCGTCAGATAATCCATAATTAGTATACGGAGATCCGTGCTTATGCAGTGAAATGGAGAAGTCATGACCAGTATTGGAATATGCCTTAAAGCTCAAACGATATAGAACATTTGGCTCAAGTACCAGACCCGGCTGATAAAGTTGAACATTGCTCCCTTCTTGATAGATCGTAATATGACCGGCATAGGGACTTCCATCACCAGAAGCATCATTCAAAAACGTGCCTATACCATTGGTAAAAAAAAGCCATGGTGTAGTGCCGGACTCAAATCCCGGGTTCAGGATGATATTGTTTGAAGTCGGTACAATTTCCGTTGTGAACTGCCAGGTATGCTCGGTTTGCATACAATTATCTGCCAAGTCTCTGGCACCTGTGTGTATCGAATCTGTATGGCATTTGTAACATGAAGGTTGTCGATCGGCTAATGATACACCATGACATCCCTGGCATGTAGCTGATGTCATTTCATGTATCGCATGCATATCCTGGTTATGGCAGACCGTCATACAGTTTGTGTCTTTTACCATAACCGTATATGTCGTGTCAAAGGCAAAGTCAGAATCTGGAGTATAGGTCATGATGTTACCGTTCCAGCTGAAGCTTCCAAAATTTACGGGAGACGTCGAGAACGCGGACTCCGTAGATGCTTGATCCATTGCCTCGCTGAAAGTCACATGTATTTGCGTGGTGACGGGAACATTTATTCCTGTGGGTTCATTTCCGGCAACCGTGGGAGGTGTGGTATCTTGAATATCAACTTTCTCCAATCGCACGTCATCAATGTAGTACTTATCTCCTGATGTAGCGAACGGTGCGAGCCAGAACATTAAACGTCCATCATTTACTGTACCTGTAAAACCAGTCGTGGTAAATTCAGTAGTGAAGGTCTGCCAGCTCGTGCCAAGATCAGCTGTAAAGTCCAAACCATAGTTGGTATATGGTGAAACATGCTTGATCAATCGCACATTCACATCATGTCCGGTCGTTGAATAACCTGAAAAACTTAACTGATAGCGGGTGTCTGGTTTCAGTGTTACCTCTGTTTGATATAACTGGATGTTCGTACTACCACTGTATAAAGCAAGTTTGGCAGCATTGTTCCCTTCAAAGCCAGGAGATGCTATAGTGAAAGTCCCTGTCCCGCTCGTATAAAATCGCCATGGAGAGGTTCCTGATTCAAATCCTGGGTTCAGGATGATATTGTTTGAGGTTGGTATAACTTCTGTGGTAAAGTTCCAGATGTAAGTTGTTGCAAGTGGATTGCCAGCCAGATCTTCTGCTCCTGTTCCGATGTTAACCTCGTATGTTGTGGAGTATGCAAGGTCAGCGGTTGGTGTGAAGGTAATTGTATCGCCGGACCAGCTTAACGATCCTGCAACCGAAGGATCAATGGAGAAAGCATCTTCTACGGATGTCGTATTCATCGACTCGTTGAACGTAACTGTTATCACGGTCGTTACTGGAATGTCTGTTCCGGTTGGAGTGTTATCAGTTACGGTTGGTGCTGTGGTGTCTGGTTCTGCTCCTGCTCCTGTGGTAAAGTCCCAGATGTAAGCCGCTGCCAGAGGATTGGCAGCCATATCTTCTGCTCCTGTTCCGATGGTAACCTCATGCATTGTAGAGTATGCAAGGTCAGCGGTTGGGGTGAAGTTCATCGTATCGCCAGACCAACTGAGCGTTCCTGCAACTGAAGGATCAATGGAGAAAGCATCTTCAACGGATGTCGTATTCATCGACTCGTTGAATGTTATGGTTATCACGGTCGTTACTGGAATGTCTGTTCCGGTTGGAGTGTTATCAGTTATGGTGGGTGGTTTTGTATCAACTGTCTTAAATGTCCATATGTAGTCTTCAGTCAAACCATTACCAGCCAGATCTTCTGCACCAGTTGTAATGCGTGGGAAATAGTCTATGTTTTCATTGAGATTTGAAATTGGGTCAAAAGTCACGGTTCTACTTGAACTGTTGTAAGAAACATCTCCTTCCACAGGTGTTTCTGTTTGGTGTATAAGACGATATCGTACAGTTGGCGTATCCTCAACTTCGAACTTGAAGTTATCGAATAATGGAATTGTGCTACCTCTCATTAAAAGCATGTCTTCATCGTTTTCAATAATAATTTTGTCAGTGGAGGTTTTTACTCTGAAATCGCCTAATTGTTCATTATCTTGAATCTCAGTAGTATTCTGTGATATCAACCAAGTGTATTTTAATTCTATATGGAACTGGGTCAAGTTGACTTTATTCAGATATGTTACGAAGAAAGGAGTATTATCACCACTTGCGTCTATGTCCGCTGAAAAAATACAAGCAGTCTGGTTAACACATACCATATTGTCAATTTCTCCACGTGAGTCGTTTAAGGCCACCCATGCTTCATTACCACCTACATCGAGTTCGAGCAACTTAAAGGAATATCCATCTCCTAAATCCCATGTTTGTCCGACATGTAATGTTTTGGTATTAATAGAGTTTTGCTCGAAAACCAATTTCGAGATTATCCAATCGCCAGCACCATTATCAATCACTACATTTTCATCCCCCAGCCAACCGATGACGCTGTAATTCCCAGAGTCTTCTACTTCGATGCCTTCATTTGAATAGACATGATAGTCCCTCAGCAGGGGTTGAGTAGAATATATGAGATTACCTTCTCCTATGGTTCTGTGTGCATCATCTATTGGTGTCTGCCAGACAGCAAGTTCCTCAACATGCATGAAAGCCTGGAAATTACTGGAGTTCCATGAACCATTAGTATCTTCAAAGGTTTCGCCCATAATCCTGTCCGGATTATATACCTTTACCGTGTTATTATTGAGTGTAGAACTGTTCATAGGTTCACTGAATGTAGCAGTAATATTTGTCTCTATTATGACATTTATTGCCAAGTTCTCGGGAGATGTGTTAATTACAACTGCTGGCGTGGTGTCTGGAATTGCTGCAGTCCTGAGATTATATTCATTGCTCTCGTTAGAATTACAACTTGCGTCCGTACTGTTCACAACAAAATAATAAGTTGTATTTGGTATCAGTCCTGTGAGATTTATATTGTGTGACGTGACATTATTATGGTTATATTTTAATAACGTATAGTTTCCAGATTCGGAGCTATATTTAACTAAGCTGTCACTTGGTCCATTAGTATCCCAGGTTATGGTTGTAGAATTTGCTGTTATTCCAGTTACTGATACATTAGAGATTATAGATGCAGGACTGTTGATCCAGATTGGATTTGTGTATACACTGTACCCTTTATCTGTAGTTGCATTTATCCTGATATATCCATTCTTCATCAAAGGAACCTTGCCAGCTAAGTCCGAATACACACCTGCCCCTGAAAAATTATCTGGAGTAAGATTATACTCGCTGATTTTTACTTCAGTTTCATTAATTATACCACGATGGATATAAATGTGAGAAATATTCCCGAATTCAGATGTTGACTCCCATTGTATGTTCAAAGTAAGATAATATCCTGTAATTTCATTCCCTATAATTGCAGTCTCACTACGCTCATTGGTTATGTTGAAAATTACTAAAGGACCATCTGTCATTATGGAGTTCCCGTTTTTAAGTGCATTTAAAATGCCTTCCTCAGTAAATTCTTCACAATATATATATGTTCGAACCTTTCCAAAAGCGTTATCCATAGGCCCAATTACAGTGGTTGCATGACTAAAATCCCCATGAGCGTCACTGCCACCCGCAATAAATATATCTTTGCGACCATTTAATAACAAGCGTTTCCACTGTTCTAATCCTAAATCTCGCTCATGGTCTCTGTCCATCATATTCCACACTTGAAGACCATTATACCCGACCAGATCATAGTCTTCAGTAATCCAGGGAACTCTATCAAAAGCGGCAGCACTTGCATCGCGATGTCCTTCCGGATGTGCCGCATAACTAACGCCGCCCTGAGAATTAACTGCATCAATAACATCTTCAAGATTCCATGTTAGCCCGCCTTCAGGTTTTTCATCGTGACCTCCGGGGATAAAGTCTAATCCTGTTCCTTTAACATTGTTGAAATTTTCCATTCCAAAGATTAAAAAATGAACAACCCCTCTTGGAACCTGTGGATTAGGAGGATTCTCATGTCCATAACAAGAGACTTCCTCCCCAAGTATAAGCCTGTACGAACCAGTGTTATAAGAGCTGACGTCACTTTTAAGGGTATTAAACTTATGATTTGAGTCTGATGTTTTGCTATCTCTAATATCAAAGGAGTGATCTGTAATAGCATTCCAGTCAAGCCCAATGACTTTTCCAGCTTCTACCGTAGCTTCTACTGGAAATCCAAATTCTACTAGATTGTCGGTATAACTACTATGGTAATGTGTATCTCCAGCATGCCAATTTGTTAAGGCAGGTAGAGTATCACTTGCTATATTCACATTAAAATGGCTGTGCGTATCGCTATCCGGATCTAGCCATCCACCGATTTCCCTGATCACTACATGGAAACAAACCTCACCACTTAGATCATGTTCAGATGGATCCAGATAAGTAATGCCATACCAATCACCAGGGTTATATAGATTATAGAATGATCCACTTACCGTAACACCATACCATTTTGTTACGGTTTCTAAAAGTATATCATCGGCTTCGTTATTGTCTTTATCACAATCTTCATCCAGGTATATTTCAACATTTCCTAAATCATAATCCCCTGCAATACCTGTAGCATCTTTAACCATAACAAGAATAGGAATATTGCCAGTCTCTGTTCGCCAGGGAGCATCTGCGAATACATCCTTTAATAGAGTGTTCTCCCATAATGGTACGACTGTAGTAGAACCTGCTGAAACTTCATATCCTCTATTTTCGTTGTCGAGTTCCCATATCGTTCTATGTCCCTGTAATTGAACATATAATTTATATGTCCCTGCCGGGATTGGCATATTTATATCTTTTTGCTCAATTATATCAGATTCAAAAAATACTACTTCAGTTTCATCTGTTAGTGTTACAACTTTTATGTGCATTAGCTGAAATTCCTGGGCAGTTTTCATAACGGTCGCATCCGGTTCTAAATCCAAACTTAATTCCCCTATATCTTCAGCACATGCGAGGGGTATTATGCCAAACATTCCAAATATGCAAATTATTCCCGCTAAACTCAATCCAATGTAATTTTTCGTCATTTTATCAACCGCTATTTTTTTTTCAATTATTGCAGATGTCAAAATGCCCATTATAATACCGAATAAGATCGGTATTCCAATGCACCATATTATAAAAAAAGAAAAACCAAGTAAAGAAGCTATAATTATCAATGAATTTCCTAAAAAACCAGAAATTATGTCAGTTAAATATGCCGGCAAAAAAAATATTTTCCATATAGCAGATATATTGTTTGATAATGTACCTATTTCACCATGTCCTGAAAATCCTAATGCAAAAACTCCCCATGCATACAACATCCCAGTAATTAGGCCCCATGATCCTCCAATAATTGCACCTATTTTTGTCCTTTTATTCCAACCAATAATTAATTTGCGTTTTGTTGGTATTTTATTCAATTTAACATTGGACACAATTTCCCACTTCCTTTCCTTCGCACAATTCATTCAATACTTTCTATGAATCTGGACTAGCAGCAAGT
>Ga0255422_1212_pt1 | contig 12871 bp, 11 predicted proteins | sample ANMaggSeSYBR02D3_FD_182631 | JGI IMG/M metagenome (GOLD analysis project Ga0255422, IMG submission 182631) | Sediment cell enrichment communities from methane seep in Santa Monica Basin, California, United Staets - ANME aggregate JGI... | ecosystem: Environmental > Aquatic > Marine > Cold seeps >... | reverse complement strand
CCTGCGATAAGATGTGTTGCCTTATATTTATGTGCTGGGTCATACATAGTAGGATAGAGCTATAGCATCAATAAGCCGTTGGATTGCATCTCAAAGTTTTCTAAACTATTCTGGATAATAGTAAAAATATCAGAATCGTCATGCTTGAGTCTAATTATTCGACCGCGTCGTTCAGAATAAAACCGCTCTCTTTCATTTTTAAACATCTCGTATGTAACCTTACTAAACATTACAGGAATCTTCTCCATGCTGCCATACACCGTTTTAACATACTCTTCGTCTTCTAAATTCCAAACCATAGGTAAATACGACCCATAAAAATTTAAATCCTGACCTACATCCTTATTTCCATGTGTTCTCCTCTGATTGGCTTTGATTTTTCTAAAAAATCCTTCCGAAATGTTGTTTGTCCGTTGCATCTTAATATCTTTAGAAGAATCATTCGGATCAATTTCAAAATTAGTCACAAATAGCTTATCCCAATACTTTTCCAGATGTTCAAGAACAATCTTGATCTCACGGTTTTCCGCACCATAGTTTTGCAACTGTTCAGATAATTTCTTTTTAAAGCGTCCAAGATCTGACATCATCTCAAAAACATCAGATTCAGAATTACATTCTAAACCTTCACTTAGAGGTACAGACTTCGATTCAATCCTCAAAACCTCACGCAATTCAGTAAATAATTCCCTACCATTTTTCATACCATCATACACAGATTTTATTTTTTGGTCATCTGCATCCTCTAAAATACTCTTCAGCTCAAACAAAGGCTTATAGACACGTTTCAATTCAGCCATCATCATAACAAGTTTATCAACCATATTTTTAGAAATAACACATCTTTCATACAACGAAACATACGGCATATCGTAAGGAAAACCCAATCCACCGCCTTCCTTAGGATAATTGAGAATCCAAGTAACAATAGCATAAACCATAACAGTTTTGTTAGTATTAAGTTCTATAAGTTCGCAATTTACAAACGATTCAAATGTTACATTAACATCATAACCCATATCGCTAATTTCAACTATCAACTGCTCCAAAAGTCTATTAAGGCGTGTTCTGATTTTTTTAGCAATGAGGGCTTTTCTAATCAGACCATATTGCTCTGAAAGAATGTCTTTTCCTACATCTCTAACAAAATGCTGATGACAAATTGTGTCTATAACATCTGGAAATACAATCGAAACTGCTTTCCCCATTCCCTTCCCCATATCTCTTTTTATTGCAAGAGGCTCACCATATTGGCTTTTTATTTCTTGCAGCGAAGGTGTGATTTGTTCTTCCTTTTCACTTTTTATTTTTCGAGAGGCAAGTACCCAGCCGTTTACACTGTCTATTCCAACAAAAATACAATCGCTATCTCCTTCCACTGTTGCATCGATATGCAATATGTAACCGCCCCTCTCTTCAATCACAGATTGGATTTCCAGACAAGCTAATTCATGAACACATTTCGTATAAATCAAAAACCGATCGGAAAGGTTGGTAATACCACCATCCGAGATATGTAATCCGTATTTGATTAGAACATGAGTTTCGGCTATATGGGTATATAGTAACGCTTTAAATTAGAGAAGTTTGAAATTATACCTGCGCCCATTCAAATCTGAGACTTTTTATTATTTTCTGATTACTACTTATTACTACTTATGTATTTCGCAAACTATATATGCGGCCCTAGCATTTCCAGAACAAATTAAAAAATCTCATGATTTATTTCAGTCATGAATTAATAAAGGAAGTTACTATATTTAAAAGTTCTCTAATTTAACCCGTTTCTGAGCCGAAAGTCATGTAGAAGTTCTTCCTGTACTTCAAATTTCTGTTTATTGTGGAAAAATCTGGATATACCGACGAAGACTATTACATCATATGCAAAATTCGAATATGGTGGAACTAATTGGTTTAATTCATCCGAATCATATTTTATGAGGTTTTCTCCATCATACTTATGATCTGGACAGAATAAGATTGTTTCCCTTGCAGTAAATTTGCCGTAGCGTAACGATTTAATAGTCGTCTCTTGTGTTTTTAGCACTTTAAGTTTAGTACTACATCCATCTACCGGACAGTATTGTTGTGTATTCCGAAACTGTATTTCCAGATTGAAACCAAAAGTGGGTAAGCTGGGTTCTTCAGGTAATGATTCCTGAAGTTCAATGAGATCGCTTAAAACCGAGGTGGAGACCCCTTTTTTTGAATTTCGTACTTGGAAATTACTTGTTTGATAAAGTCATCAGATATTTTTAAACCTTTTTCTCTCAAGAGTTTCCCAATATCTTCTGGTTCAGTTGTGGGGCTTTTGATTACTTCCAGAAGTATTTCAATTGTCTTTTTTTCATCGGATGTTTGTGTTTCTTCATCGATAGAGGGGAGTTTTATATCTTTTTCTCGGAGAAGAATTTGCTTTTTCTGAATGTGTTCATTTATTGAAAAATATACATAAAAATCAGAATATTTTTTCCTAGATAATAACTTTCTTTTGGTTAAAAGGCGGAGCTGATTGGTTACTCTCGTACCGAGTTTGGTGCTTAATTCTTCTGATGTATATCCTTTTCCGCTTGAATTTATTTGACTGATTATAAGTTCTTGTAGTCCACCGTCCTTGAAAAAACGTATTCCTTTATGGTCCCATAATCCAGATTCATCAAATTCAGCTAATTTAAGGAGGGTATAGTACATGCCATTGTGATTATAACTTGTGATGTATCCAATTTCTTTTAAACGTCTCTGAATTGTCACTTTGGTTACTTTTGTGTGTTTAATTAAATCGTCCATAGTTATTACAATATATTTCATGAAAATATCAATTAGTTCTGATGCGTGCAGTGTTTTGGGTCTCATGATTCTATATTGGTGTTCAAAGGCAATAAAGCTTTTGTATGTATTATTACATACTATATAGGAATTGGGAAAAAACGATGGTATGGAGTTGAAAAATTTAAAAAAAAATGATTTATGTAGACAAAACAACTATTTTATGATGCTATAGGGATAGAGTGTTATGGTAATAAATATAATTTATATGACAAGAAAACTCTCACACTGATTCTATGTGACGAATTGGGCATACACATTTTCTGCATGATCCACATCGCCATACTTTCTGGCGGCATGGATCGCGTTTGCTGTCTTATCAAATCCTCCATATCATGGTATCCGACGAAGCACACACAGGTAATACTGTGCTGCCAAGTAAAGGTACACCGTTCATCTTCTTCCCGGCCCCTGTCTGTTAAGGCTGATGATGGGGATTATATCAGCGGATTATAAGCCACAGCCAGCCCCATATACCTGATAAACTCCGGCAAATGGCCTGGGTTTTGGTCTAGATAGGTGATTCCCGACGTGTGAAACGCTCAGCAGGGGATAACGAAGCCTTTTTGACGTGGAGTGCCTTAAAGAAGTAAATGTTCCAAATCATTCAGGTCATACAATATCACATTATCTTCTGTGATTTTCTTCTTGAATCCCTTTGCAAAAATAATGTAGTACTCCTCTTCTCTTTGAAGCGGGACCAGGCTTGCCTTTTCCTTTAAATGCTTGAGGACTTCATGTGCATTGACCTTATCGCTCCATTTACATTCACAGAATATGGCCTGTTTGCTTGTTTCATTGAATGCCACTATATCGATCTCTTGCTCTTTATGCCACCACTTTCCAATCCTTGTGAATCGAAACGGAAGGAGCCCTTTCTCGTTCAGTATATCAAAGATTTCCATGGCAATGTTCTCAAAATGCCGTCCCACGTACCTGTTAAACTGGGGCTTTATGCCTTCAATAACCACACTTCCTTTTCCTTTTTCTATATCCTCCATCTCGGGATATACGAACCTGAACCAGAAATCAAATAAATTGTCGGCAAGGAAATACATACCTTTCCTGCTTTTGAGGCTCTCGGTAACAGGCAAGGTGCGGTAAACAAGCTGGAGGTCCTTCAACACAGACAAGTACTTGTTAACTATGCTTATGCTAAGACCAGTATCATTAGCTATCAGTCCGATCCTGTGGTTGCCTTTTGCCAGGGAAAGCAGGATTGAGAAATAGTACCTGGGCTCTGTGAGTTCCTGCCTGAGTACGAACTCAACATCCCTATACAGGAATGAATCTTCCCTGAGAATATTGTCCTCAATATTTGTGAACACATCTTTTCCTGGGTCAGCTTCCATAATATAGGCAGGGGTCCCGCCATACACTGAATAGAATTCCACTGCTTTTTTGATGTCCTTTATGTAACCAAGTATGTGAACAAAAGGAATCTGCTTAATGAGTAACTGCCCGGTCCTTCTTCCGTAAAGCGGGCTGCTGTAGCCCATCACCATTGATTCCATCATTGAGATGCTTGAGCCGCACAGTATCAGGAAGAGGTTTGAATCCTTGAACTTGTTGTCCCAGTAATCCTGCAGGATGGATGGGAGGCTTGGGTCTTCTTTGACCAGGTAGGGGAACTCATCTATGGCTATTACCAGTCTCTCGTCGGGCCTGCCTGAGAGGTATTCAAAAAATCCGTCCCAGCCTGTGAATTCGGTCTTTTTAAGCAGGTCGTCGTTAAAGAATTCGCCGAGTTTGTGTGCAAATATCCGGAGCTGGAGGGTTTTTGACTCTTCCCTGGCCAGGAGACGGATGCCTCGATTGTTTATGAACTGGTCAATGAGTTTGCTTTTACCAATCCTGCGCCTGCCGTATATTACTACGAATTCGGCTCTGGTACTGTCAAACCTTTGGTTGAGGAGCGAGAGTTCTCTTTGTCTGTTGATGAATACACTCATGAGTATTATACTCGAGAGTGTATTATTTATAATTTGCGCTGAGGCGGGTGGTTGTGCAAATGGTCACCATATCCCTAACTTAAGTCCAGTATCTGTATATGGCACATCAACCTTGCGATTTTCCATCTCCCCCGTCAATGCATATCTCAACCTCATAACAGTCATATTCATCAAATGAGTAGCAAAAACAATGAGACTGGAATTGTTACATAATTGCCTGTAACATCAAATTTGTTTTTTGAAAGCAATACCCCTTTTTTAAAAGTATATAATCCTTTATAATCGCTTTTTTGTATCTGATTTTGATATTTCAATTCAACTGGGAACAGCTCATTATTTCCAGATCTTAAAACAAAATCCACTTCAATCTTCCCACCTTTCTTCCGCCAGTAAAATACATGTTCATGAAGCGAAAAAACATCACTGGGGTAGATATTATACATCAATCGAACCAAATGGTTCCCGACAACAGATTCTACTAATTTACCCTTAATTTCCGGATTACTATGATATAACAGGCTTGAATTGAAATAATCTGTCAATCCCATCACCCATGCCCGTAAAGAATGAAAAATAAAAGGGTCCTGGAAGTATATTTTTTTCTCCTTTTTAACGACGGCACTCTTTTTAGAAATATCAATCGAATACAAGGTACTTAATACAAATGAATCTTCCAGATCGCCAACGTATTTAGATACTGTATTATGCGACCCAATATCCGTATCTTTTACTATGCTTTGCCAGCTAATATTTGTTGATAATTTAATGGAAATGCTTCGCAGTATCTGCTTAATGGATATCTCTTGAATTTGCCATCTTGCCAGATCCCCGATCAATGAACGTATATAGATCTCATAAGTACTGCTATCAATGCTGTTCTTTGAAAAGAATTCATTTACCGGCCTTGGGATTCCACCTGTGATCAGATACTGTTCAAACAATCGATCCAATTCATCCTGATATACTTGTAATAGATTGAGTACAGTATCTATTTTCCTGTCAAACAAACCAAGAACAATATCCTGTGTTTTATCTCCCTGGTGAAGATCATTATCTCTTAACAGTTTTTTCATTGCCGGATCAACAGTTTCTACGAACTCAGCAAATTTCATTGGTAATAATATTTTATCTAATGTTCCAGTGCCTTCCCCACGTCTTCCCGGCAGTCGTTCAATACTATGTTTAATGTCGATGGAATGCGACCCGGTTAATAGAACAGAGGTATTTTTTAATAGCCCGGTATCAACTAAGTATTTTAATCCTTTTTCCCAGTTCTTTACAGATGAGATCTCATCCAGGAATATATATTTCCGGTCTAAATTGAACGCTTGGGACCAATCCAAATACATATTTATAACTTCAAAAAGTTCTTTTTCATTATCTATGAGATCACAAGTATAATAAAAAATGCTCTTGGAATCCTTAACTTCCTGTAGCAGGTCTTTTATCAGGAGTTTGACTAACGTTGTTTTTCCAACCTGGCGAGGTCCTCGTAATGTATAGATTCGATCGTTGTCAAATGAAATATCATGTTTTATCCTGGGTTGCCACTGGATATGTGCTGCTTCAAAATCCTTTATTTTATCATCGTTGGATATCTCAGATGGATCTTTCCACCAGGGATTTTGACGGGATATGTTTATAAAATCCATATTTATTTATGATGTGACTGGTTGTTTATATATTTTTGGTCATATGATTGACCAGTTGTTTATAAACTAATGGTCAATTGGATGACCAACTAAACTGCTGCTGTATATCTTACATATCAGTGCCTGCTTTTCTTATATTCAGCAGATGTGGATTATCCGGCTGGAACGCAGGGGCGCTGGCAAGACCCTGCTTAGCCCAGATATATGCTTGCGCTTCGGGCTGTGGTTGCTGATATTCAGGAACTCTGCACAACACCTTACAATATTCGCGGTCTTCTTGTACCATCCCGCTTTAAATTCCAACGTGCATGGAAAAGTTTCCAGGCAATTTGAAAGGCAATAGCAGTTTTTCCTGTGCCCGTTGCAAGAGTTAATAGTAATCAATCTTTTTCTTCGGCGATAGCGTCTAAGGCTTTATCTTAATCGTTATACCCCGCAGCTCTGCTGCGGTTGGGACAAAACATGGTCAATGCAACTCAGTAGCCTGAGACATAAGATGCACCACAGCTCTGCTGTGGGGAGATTCATTTCTATGAGTTAGCATTTCTATATGGGGACAATTTGTCCCTATGTAACTTCCAAGTTCTGCATCTCTTTTGCGATCTAAATTTTCAGATATTTAGTTCAGAGTCTTTACTTCCCAACCGTTTTTCATAACAATCCATCCTTTTTAGATTTCAGTATTTGCTGAAAATCTTCAGCAGATGGTAATTTGCCGTATAGGTCGCTTGGTAATTGTTTGCATAGAATATATTTTGCTACACCTATTGGTTTTGATGCGGTTCTTAGAGCATATTCGACTTCCAACCTGTCTTTATGCGGCACTAACAAAATCCCAATACTTGGACTGTCATCCGGCTGTTTTAATTGTTCATCTATCAACTGCAAATAAAAATCAAGTTTGCCTATAAATTCAGGTTCAAACTCGATTACTTTCAATTCTACTGCAACCAGGCATTTTATTATTCGATGGTAAAAAAGTAAATCAATAAAATATTCTTTCTCGCCCAAGGTAACACGATATTGATTTCCGATAAAACAGAATCCATACCCTAATTCCATCATCAGGCGTTTAACTCTTTCAACCATCGTATTTTCCAGTTGTTTTTCGGTAATCGGCTTGTTAATGTCTAAAAAATCGAGCGAATAAACACTTTTAATGCTTTCTTGCGTTTGCTCAAACATATTCTCTGGCAAAACGGTTGCAAAATTGTGCTGAGAAGGATGCAGTAGATAATTGGTATAAGCATTAGCTTTTATTTGATGTAGCAAAACCGAACGGCTGTATCTGTTTTTAATAGTAGTTTGTAAATAAAAAATACGAGCATTTATATCTTTTACTTTTTGAAGTATCAGAATATTATGCCCCCATGGAACTTCTGACACAAGCTGTTTCAGGTTTTCAAATTCTGAAACAGGCTGTTTCACATTTGAGTATTCGTCTACCAATTGTCGCATAAACCGAAGGTTACGTGGTGACCAGCTTACACCTTTGTCAATATAAAAATTCAAATCTTTGCTTAATTGTTCAACAGTAGATTTACCCCAGCCGTATTGTTGTTGCTTTTTTATAATCAATTCGCCAATATTCCAATACAACTGGTTTGAAACAGTTTGAACGGTCTGTACAGCAAGTACGCGGTGATTTTGCACCAGATTCACAATTTCAGCAAGAAACTCTTGATACTCTGCACCGGATATTTCTTTATCAATTTTTTTGGAATTGAGGGGTGGAAGTTTAGGCATGAGCCTCCACTGTTAAAGTATATTCTAAAATCCCTTCCTCTGTAGGTATTATTTCACCATGCTCTTTTAAGCTCTCTATGTATAACTCAATGGCTTCCTTTGCCATATCTATCGCTTCTTCTATTGTTTCCCCGTATGTGACACAGCCGGGAAGTAAAGGAACCATTACTGTATAACCACCCTCAGGTTCTTTTCTCAGTAGAATTCTATAGTTTAATACTTTCATACTATTCATTCATGTCGTTTATTGCAATAATCTTTTTGCCTGCCGTTAGATATCCAAACTCCATAAATAACGCTTGAAAGACTCACTCCCCCTCTCCCATCCTCCTCCCAATCTCCACACCCATCCCCGCCACATCCGGCACCCGGTTGTGAAGCTTCCGGTACGTATCAATAGCAGTCTTGGTGCCCCATTCTATTGTACTGATACCAGGGGGCTCATGCGCCCTTGAATAGATATCTTGACATTGTGCTCCACAGTCTAATCAGTTCCCCCACCAGTCCGCCACACACTCTGCATCACATCCCGCATCACAACCAGTAAATCACGCCACTCCTCTGCTGCAAATTGAGTCATTGCTTGCATAACGCGCTGGTGAATCTTGTGTCGATTCGGCTGTCTGAGGCGCACAATCAGAATGCCGTGGTGGAGTTCCTCACGATACTGCGTAAACCCCTTATCTGTCGTGATCAACAATCGCCCTTCTTGCTGAGCTATCTCCCAGAGAACATCATCAGTAATACCCTGCTGTGCTGTGCCGCGAATGTCTCGTACGTCGTGCCCCATCTCACGCAGCACCCGAACGGTCATCAATGGTATGTTTTCGTCCACGAAAATCTTCATACTGCACTCGCCAACGCCTCAATGGGTGTAACTTGCTCTTCAGCCAGTGACGCTGCGTAGTCAAGACATGTAAGAATATCCTCCCGTTCGAGTGAAGGATACTCTTCCAGGAGTTCCTCAATCGTGTCTCCATTGGCCAGCATGTGTACGATCTGGTGGACAGGGATACGGGTCCCTTTAATGCAAGCCTGCCCGTGGCAAACCTTTGGATTAATTGAAATACGGGGATACATAACAACACCTCATCAACTATGTCAATAACATGAAGATAAATACAGATAACGGTTTCGTTGTTTACGAAGTTCCGCTGAAGCTTATGGTCGAACTCCGATCATCGTTTACCGCTTTTCACTATTCTTAGGTGGTCACTTGTATACCCTGTACAAATGTACCGGGCCTGTATATGGCATTTTTTCAGGAATATCTCCTGTTATGCTCATATGAATTATGTACCGAGATATACTTCACAAACACATCCCAGCCAGCGCCTACAGAGCCGTAGTAGCAGCTTGGAGCCCATAGATGGTTACCATACCTTCAAAGGGGGAAACTCCTTCCTGAGCACCCTGCTATTCTTCCCTCAAACGCCTCCCAATCTCCACACCCATCCCAGCCACATCCACAGCCCGGTGCGCCAGCAGCCGTACCATAGGCTCCTTACCCACCGCACCCAGGTCATACACCACATCCGGCACCCGGTTGTGCAGCTTCCGGTACGTGTCAATAGCAGTTCGGGTGCCCCATTCCATTGTACTGACACCCTCGGGCTCGTGAGCCCTGTCAAATGAAGCCACAGCCAGCCCCATATCCCTTGCCACCTCCAGCACATCTCCGGAATAACGAATGTTCAAGGCAGCCCGCAATCCGGCATCGTGATGCATGGCAGCCAGCACAATCCTTGCCACATGCCTGCTGGCACCCATGACCGGACAACCCACAGCCTGCACACGCCCCTCCAACCTGACGATACGCCCCCGCACCGCACAAACATCCTCGGTACCGGACGCATCAGGAATGGCACTGGCAACATTGCAGCCCACTTCGGGTATAAGAGAGGTAAAATCCCTGGACGATTCCAGTATGGCAACCGCCTCCTGCACATCCACAACTGCCTTGTACATCCGGGCAGTCGTCACCGTATGCTGCGCCTGGTTCACAGGCCCCACACCCTGCCCGACAGACCGGCTTTCAAGAATAGCCCGGGTCACAAACAACTTAGCACCCGCAGCCGCATCCCTGAGACTGGCCCCACCAGCAAGGAATACGGTCAGGGCCGCCGAATAGGTGCACCCTGCCCCGTGGGTCCCGCCCTTGACCAGTTCGCCGTCCACAAGCGTAAAATCCACGCCGTCATACAGCAGGTCAGCCCCCTCCAGGTGCCCACCTGTGATAATTACTGCATTTGCTCCCAAATACACAATGCGGTGTGCCGCTTCCTTTGCGTCATCCAGGTCATTGATCCTGATACCGGAGAGAATCCCGGCCTCATCTACATTGGGTGTCAGTACCCTGGCCAGCGGGATAAGTTCCTCCTGCAGGGTCGTAACAGCCTCGCGCCTGATCAGGCTGTCTCCAGCCTCGGCTGCCATGACCGGGTCAACCACCAGCGGGATCTGGTACTCCCTTACCATCTCCGCCACCCTGGTGATAATAGCAGACGAGGAAAGCATACCGGTCTTGGCATAAGTGATCTTCATATCAGAAGCCACTGCCCGTATCTGGGATTCAACAGTACCGGGCGGCAGGTCATGCACATCCTGCACGCCTGTGGTGTTCTGGGAGGTAATAGAAGTAATTGCACACGTACCATGGGCCCCCAGTGTTGCAAAGGTCTTCAGGTCAGCCTGTATACCTGCACCGCCGCCTGAATCTGACCCTGCTATTGTCATTACTACAGGATACTTTTCCATCATATCACCTTTATTTCACACCTGACTTTCTACCCGGCATTAGACCTGGTTTTATACTTACTTTGATAGATACAATACCTGACGTACCTACTCTAAATCAGTTATCTGGAGCAATACTTCATAATAGTATCCACTTCCAAGGTCCACATCTGTCATTACACTGCCCGTGACTACCACGCTGTCCCCCAGGGATACATTAAAAATATTTGGACATCTAGCCTTCAACTGTCCTGTACCATCATCAAGCGTCAGGAAATAATCATCAATGAGTACCACGTTTTTCACTACCTCGGCAGATACCTTCACAACCTGTCCATCCAGTTCCGAAGACATAGACTTGATATCTTCTATCCTTGTGCCCCCGTCAACAGGTGTGACATTGATGTCACCTGTTACTATATCACCGCTGCCATGTGGCCCGCCATGCGGGGAGTTCGAAACAGATGTGGTCCCGCCAGAGATCGAATTAACAAATAAAATAATGTCAAATGTCCTGCCCATAGTGGGACTGGTAAACTCGATATTCAGGTTGCCAGTGGCTGTTATCTCTGTGCCGTTGTCCAGTTGTGTCGAATACCCTGCCACCCACAGGCTGCCAGTGCTGTCTGTGATCTCCATGTATGTATAACCCATAACATTGATGGTCTGGTTCACGATACCAGTCACACGGATCGTTTCATGTGCATAAGGGTCCGCAAGTGCTTCGCCTATAGTGACATTCACTGCAACAGGAACTACCGGCAGGTTGTGGTTGAATTGCTGCTGGGAGGCAGGTTCGCTGTCTGTACATCCTGAGATCAACAGTCCGGTCATAACTATGGCCAGTGTAATTATTGTTTTGATCATTTTTTTCATTTTTTTTCCTCTTGGCCAATAATCATTATCCAATTATTATTGTGGAACTTGAATTGACGTGGGGATTAGAACTCACTTTTATACATAAACGTTGTCATCTCTTTTGAACTATGAAGCGAAACCATCAAATTAGAATGTAATCTGGCGTTTCTAATTTGATCGGCGATAATGAGATTGTCGGAAAAGCCTTATTTTCGAATATTTCAGCTTTACTGTATAAACTTGACCGGGCGCAGCATAGTGATTTAGGTTAAACAATATTTCTGGAAGTTTCAATTTAGACGCTTTACAGGTACTTTTCCGACAATCTCCGTTGTAGTAAAATTCTTCAGGCAAAAGTCATTTAAGAAGACTATCAGCACCTTAACAGAGGAAGAAGCGTGGCTACTTGGTTTTCAAGAGAAAGATAATGAAATCCCAATTCCAACAGGATCAGCTCTACACCATTTCGTAAAATATCGACTTGGAGTTGAAGGTATTGCTGTGACAAGAAAGTCATATCTTGAATTGCAGAAATGCCACTCCCTCCATTTGGAGTGACCCTACTGTGACATGCGTTCTTAGTAATGAGGAGGTGTGATGCTCACAGGACAATGTGGAAAACTCTGGAAGTCTAATCCAGATAATCTGCTAGGGTAATGAATGCTACGAAGAAACGAAAGTTGAATCATTGTAAGAGTCGTTAACGGCAACAAGCGAAAATAGACTGTTTACGCTTGCACCAAAAGGTATAGAATCAGACTATAACGGCTCACTGCACGTTATAGGGAATGGACATATGATTCTCGGCTTATAGATGGCTTCTAAGGCATTAAGAAATTATTCAAGATATGGAACTTGGTAAGCCCCATGAGCTCCCAATTACTTGGGTAGGGACTCCGCAAGGAGCGACGATGGCCTAGGGGGTAGCGGAAACGGTAATAAGCGAATGCCAGTCTGTAATGGACCGGATAGAGGTTCAAACTTTGCCTTAACCCGAAAGGGTGCAGACTTACCAATGGTGTTTCATTGTATGAAAGGAGGCAAAACCTGTGTATGTAAGTAATTCAACGACGCCGAAAAGCGAGAGACTTACAGATATAA
>Ga0255422_1211_pt1 | contig 12895 bp, 7 predicted proteins | sample ANMaggSeSYBR02D3_FD_182631 | JGI IMG/M metagenome (GOLD analysis project Ga0255422, IMG submission 182631) | Sediment cell enrichment communities from methane seep in Santa Monica Basin, California, United Staets - ANME aggregate JGI... | ecosystem: Environmental > Aquatic > Marine > Cold seeps >... | reverse complement strand
AATAACGCCGCAATCCTCCCAGGCCACTGTTGTATGTGACGACAATGAAAGCAGCAATCGCAGATGCGTACACCGCCAAGAAAAAAAGCGGATGTTGACCAGTCAATTCGCCGAATATCCCGGTCATCTGGTCATGGAGAAAAATGAACAGAGCCAGGATTCCCCAAGCCAAACCGAAAGCAATAAGCAGAAATGGCACCAGGGAGATGAAGGGAATCTGACGTCTGTCAGCGCCTGATGAGCCTATAATCATAATAAGCCCTCCTTGATGTGTGAGTTCATGGAAGGCTGACCGAAGCCATGTGCCCTCCGCTAACGTGCTAGTCACCTGCACCAAAAGCAATGAAAACATGGCAAAAGCGAAGTTTTGCTCTGAAATAGCTAAAGAAAAAAACGCGCGGGCTTTTGGTGTCAGGTGCACTGGCTGGTTCTGCTACGCTATATGTCTGATTCCTTAATCCTATCGTAAATTTCGGCTCCCAGTTTGGTAAGTTTTTCACGAATCATCGGCCAGTGCTCCTTATCCTTCTTTCCTTTGTCCATTACCGTAAATACTATATTTACAAATTTTGGTGATTCTCGAAGCTCATACTCAAATTCTTCCTTTGGAAACAACTCCATTATAGTATCCCGTCTCTCAAGTCGATTTTCACCTTGAAATGAAAGAAGCACTGAACATGCATGATTATGAAGTTGTAACAGCAGGCTGATTCCCTTAATTCCTTTCCCAATCCATCCTTCATCTCGTATAGGTACAGGCTTCCCAGCAAATAGGCCTTCTCTTCTTATTGGCCCCCAGAACTCACTGTACTCAACATTCTTCCTCTCTGTCTGCACATCAATGGCTGGTCGAGCGATTTGATGAAATGAAAATTCGTCGTGTTTATTCGCCTGTGCCTGTACAAGATACCAGTCAATATTGCTATCTTCGTTTCGCAGATTACATGTAACAATCATAAGCTCTTCAAATTCTTCGGCAATCAAGACCGCAACATTAGCCTCCTTTAAACGCGCATAAGCTTCAAGTCTGCCCCAATGATCCCAGTCCGCTTTTCCAAATTGGTTTTCAACAACCAAAACCCCATCGTTTCCCGTTGCCACAATATCAGCTTTTCTTGTGCCAACATTTGATTCTGTCTCTGCATCCTCAAAATCACCAACATTAAGGAGTGAAATATGATTAGCAATATCTGATGAGAACTCCTCTTCACGTGTATACAGTGAGCATAATTTCTTAAATTCTTGCAGTTTCATTCTATTGCCTCAAGCAGAACTTTGATGTAGCGGGCCTAAAAACCCGATTTGTTTTCGTGCATTATTGCCTGCGAAAAAGAAAAATAGGGTAATTTTGCACGATAAAACCCCCTGCTAAGGGTTTTATCGTGCGATTTTGCCGAATAAAAAGTCTTACTATTATAACAGAAAGACTGTAAGTTTAACTGAAAGTCGAATTCGTTGCCAAGTGTCGAAACCTTTGAAGGTGTTAGACAGTGTTTCATAAAATCTATATTGTAAGATATCCAGCCTTTTCCAAGTCAAGAAATATCTACAACAATTTATAGGAGATATACATGATAAAGGTTATGACGGTCAAGCCAAAACTGCTGGATCAGGTGCGGCATGCTACACGAGTCAGACACCTTTGCCCTCGTTCCCAGGCTCTGCCTGGGAACGCATTACACGAGGCTCTGCCTTCTTTCATTCCGTGGCAGAGCCACAAAAATTGCATTACGAGGCAGAGCCTCGTAACGAGGGGGGGAAGTAAGGCACGTTCTCCGAACGTGCTAAAACGTTTTGATTATGAAATTATCATTATAGCCAAAATGGCGAAAAATGTTCCGCTTTAAGTTGGTAGCCCTAAAAGCTAACCGCACAGGTCGCATTATTTTTGCCCCTTGCCTTAAAACACTTAGTCAGGTATAGAAATAAATTTTTGTGACGCTTTAGCTTTATGGTAACCGTTCACGGCTTGAAACTTGAAATTGGGGAGAAATTAAATTAGAAATTGGAAATTAGAAATTGGGAAGAACGGTACAAAAGCATGAAGGCCAAATTTCTATTTTCTAATTTCAATGTTCCGTGAACGCTTACGCTTTATGAAACAAACCAGATACGCGTAAACTTCAGGTGTGATACATTTAAACCATGAAAAATGAAAAAAAATTACCTATAGCTGTGGTTGGGATGGCCGGTATTTTCCCCGGAGCTCCTGATATTGATATATTCTGGAACAACATTGTCAATAAAGTGGACTCCTGTTGCGAGGTGCCTGAAGGAAGGTGGATTGTTGAACCTGAGTTCATGTACAATCCTGAACCAGCGCCGGATAAGGCCTTCTCAAAACGCGCCTGTCTTATAAATGATGACATATTAAAATCAATCAAATCTGATTTAAAAGACACCGCCAAAGACATCAATATTGACAAGGACATAATAGACGATCTTGATCCTCTCTTTCACTTGGTTCTTCATACAGGCAAAAAGGCATTATCAAACTGCAATATTTCAACAATCAATAAAGAACGTATTGGAACTGTTCTTGCTGCAATTGCACTGCCTACTGATTCTTCTTCTTTTATAACCAGAAAAATCATAGGGAAATCATTTGAAGAAAAACTCTTTAAAAACAGTAATTTTTCCACCAGCAAACCACTTACCAGGGCGCAGTGTCTAACAAGCAGAGTAACCAGCCTTCCAGCTTCTATTTTGGCCAAAGGCTTAGGGCTCGGAGGCGGAAGCTATACTCTTGATGCTGCATGCGCATCATCTCTTTATGCGGTCAAACTTGCCTGTGATGAGCTTCATTCTTTTCGCGCGGATGCCATGCTGGCTGGAGGGGTATCAAGGCCTGAATGCCTCTACACTCAAGTAGGCTTCAGCCAGCTTCGCGCACTTTCTCCGTCAGGAAGGTGTGCCCCGTTTGACGAAAAAGCAGATGGACTTGTTGTGGGAGAAGGCGCGGGCATACTTGTTTTAAAAAGGCTTGACGATGCCCTGAGAGATAATGACAACATTTATGGCCTGATACGCGGTATGGGGCTTTCAAATGACATGAGCGGTAATCTTCTCGCACCGGACATTGAAGGTCAAGTCCGTGCCATGCGCAGCGCCTATTTATCCGCGGGCTGGTCTCCATGCGAAATTGATCTTATTGAATGTCATGGCGCTGGAACGCGTGTCGGAGACACCACTGAGCTTCACAGCCTGAGAAATCTCTGGGGTGACTCCGGATGGTCGTATGAACAATGCTCGATAGGATCAGTCAAATCCATGATCGGCCATCTTTTAACCGGCGCCGGTGCAGCCGGAATGATAAAGACATTTCTTGCCTTAAAACATAAAGTTCTTCCTCCATCAATTAACTTTAATAAAGCGCCGGAAAAAAGCCCCCTTAATAACAGTCCGTTTCGTGTGCAGACAAAAGCCGAAGAGTGGATCAGAAAAAACAACAAAAGGCCGTTTCGTGCCGCAGTCAGCGCATTTGGATTCGGAGGAATAAACGGTCATCTGCTTATAGAAGAATGGTGTTCGGATTCCGCAACTTGCAACCCGCAACCCGCAACCCGCAACCCGCAACTCGCAACCCGCAACCCGCAACCCCCAGTTGCCATTGTTGGAATGGATGCTGCTTTCGGCTGTTTAAAGTCGTTGAAAGATTTCAAGGAAACCATTTTTAAAGGCTCTTCAATAATCAGAGAAAGACCTGAAGACAGATGGAAAGGATGCGATAACATTGCCGCCGGACATCTTGATGGAAAGCTTTTATACGGCGCCTTTATGGACAACCTTGCTTTGACTGTTGGAGAATTTCATATGCCGCCGAATGAAATTCCTGATATACTTGTGCAACATCTGCTAATGCTTAAAGTTTCTTCAAACGCCATGAAAGATGCGGGTCTTGTGGATAGAGAAAAACGCCCGAAAACAGGTGTTATCATAGGAATGGAATTTGATTTTGAAGCAACCAATTATCATCTGAGGTGGAATCTTTATAATTTGGTTCAAAAATGGATAAATACACAGAAACTTAATCCGGATGAAAAAGAAACCGACATATGGCTTGAATCTTTAAGAAACTCATCAGGCCCTGCGCTGACAAACATCCGGACAATAGGTGCGCTGGGGGGCATTATAGCAAGCCGGATTGCCAGGGAATTCCGTTTTGGAGGCCCGAGCTTTGCTGTTTCCTGTGAAGGCGCATCAGGACTTAAAGCGCTTGAAATAGGAGTAAGATCATTGCAGCAGGATGAGACGGATGCCGTACTTGTTGGAGCAATTGATCTTTCCGGAGACGTGCGCAATGTTATTACCACAAACAAATTAAAGCCTTATTCAAAAAACAATGAAATCCATCCGTTCGACCGGTCGGCAGATGGAACTCTGCCCGGTGAAGGCGCGGCTGCGCTTGTCTTAAAAAGACTTGACAGTGCAATCAAGCACGGAGACAGAATTTATTCCGTAATAAAAGGATTGGGATGCGCTGCAGGTGATGGAATTGATACTGAATCTCCTTCAAAAGATGCTTATACTCTGTCACTCAAGCGGTCATTTCAAGATGCAGACATCTCTTCATCATCAATAAGTTATTTTGAAACTCACGGCAGCGGAGACATGTTAGAAGATAATCTGGAATCAGAGGCTCTAAATGATTTTTTTACAGACCCGTCTGATAATAAAAATGTCAGTTGCGCCATTGGATCTGTAAAGGCAAATATCGGGCATACAGGCGCTGCTTCAGGTCTTGCATCATTAGTAAAAACCAGCCTGTGCCTTTACCATGAAATAATTCCTCCTTTAACTAACTTTATCATGCCTGCAAATGACAGGTGGCAGGACAGCGTATTTCATATGCCTGCTTTTCCTCAATACTGGCTGAGAGACAGAAAAGATGGCCCCCGAAGGGCGTGCACAGCCTCTTTAACTTCAGACGGCAACTGCATGCATGTTATTCTTGAAGGATTTGAATATTCGCAAAAAAATCACATACTGGAAAAAGTAAAAATAGAAAGACAGCGGCCTCTGGGCGACCGGAAATTCGGTCTTTTTGTTATTGAGGGAAACAATAAAACCTCTCTTATGGAAGGTCTTGAAAAACTGTCCAATCATATTGAAAAACTCAAAGAGCCCAAAGCTCTTGACTTTAAAATAGAAGCTGCTGCCCGAAGCTGGTATTTAAAGAATAAGCCGGTACCTGAAAAAAAATATGCAGTATCAATTGTTGCGGCTGATATTGTACATCTTGAAAATCTGATTAATGATGCAAAAAATGCGGTTTCAGAAGGCATCTCCAAAAGAATAAACGGTCTGAGCGGTATAAACTATTCACCTCATCCTTTGGCAAGCTCAGGAGAAACAGCATTTGTATTTCCAGGTTCAGGCAACCATTATGTTGGAATGGGAAGAGGTATTGGTGTTCAATGGCCGGAAATTCTCCGCAAAATGGATGCAAAAACTCAGCAGCTCAGGACTCAGCTTGTTCCACAATGCTATGTGCCCCAGAGAACGTCGTGGATGCCGGGATGGGAAAAAGAGGCTTACAAAAAAATTATATCTGATCCTTTAAATATGATTTTCGGCCAGGTAGTACATGGTGGTGTGACTGCTAATCTAATAATGAATTTCAAAATAAAACCATCTGCCGTTATCGGCTACAGCCTTGGTGAATCAACGGGACTTTTTGCCTTGGGCGCATGGTCTGATCGCGGAGAAATGCTGAAAAGAATGCGGGAGACCGATCTTTTCAGTACAGAACTTGCAGGTCCGTGTAATTCCGCCCGCCGGGCATGGAATATCCCTCCTGATAAAGATATAAAATGGTGTGTTGCCGTAGTTAATCGTCCCAAAGATATTGTTCTTAATGCTATAAATAAATTCCCTTATGCAAAACTCCTTATAATTAATACACCGGATGAATGTGTAATCGGCGGCCAAAAAGACGATATTGAAGCATCAATCAAGATGCTCGGATGTAAAGCAATTTTTCTTGACGGCATTGTCAGCGTCCACTGCGACGCAGCAGTTTCTGTTGCAGATGCATATAAAAAGCTTCACATCTTTCCAACTGCTTCTCCGGAAAACATAAAATTTTACAGTTGCGCTCTTGGGCGTTCATATGCCCTTACAAGCGACAGTGCTGCCTCCTCAATTCTTAAACAGGCAATTGAAGGATTTGATTTCACCGCCTTAATTGACCAGGCATATAAAGACGGCATACGCATATTCCTTGAAATGGGTCCTCATTCTTCATGCACCAGGATGATCAGCCGCATACTGGATAAAAAACCTCACATGGCTGTCTCTGCATGCGTCCGTGGAGAAGATGATTATGTCACAATTCTCAAATTCCTGGGTTCACTTATCACTGAACGTGTGCCTGTTGATATGGACAAAATCTACGGGACCGGTTTATATGAAAAGACAATTAATGATTTATACCATAATAAAACTGAAAAACAGTTAACCCTGACTATTGGCGGGAAAACGCCTTCCCCTGTTTTGCCCCGAAAAATTAACATAAGACATGCTCAAACTCAGTTTAAAAATCAGGAAACACACCTTAAGGATTTGGATACAGTCTTTTCATATAATGATCTGATCGGACCTGTAACGGAAAACGTAACCGCTGTTTCAGAAGCCCACAAAACCTTTATAAATTTCTCAAATGAGTTAAATAGAGGCATTGAAAAAACATTCGCCACACAAACCCGCCTTCTTGAAACCATGATGGCAGGCAAAGAAATAAAAGAATTCGGACAAGACATAGAACTGGACAGCTTCTCCGCTTTTTCACGCGATATGTGTATGGAGTTTGCGATTGGCTCGGCAGCAAAGGTACTTGGCCCTGAGTTTGCGGCAGTAGATACTTACAAAGTACGGGTACGCCTTCCTGATGAGCCGCTCATGCTTGTTGACAGGATAATTTCCGTAGAAGGCGAAAAAGGCTCACTAGGTTCCGGTCGTGTAGTAACAGAGCATGATGTCCTGCCTGGTGCATGGTATCTTGACGGTGGGCATGCGCCTGTATGCATATCGGTTGAATCCGGGCAGGCCGACCTGTTTCTCTGTTCATACCTCGGTATTGATCATGTTGTTAAGGGTAAGAGAAGTTACAGGCTTCTTGATGCGGTTGTAAAGTTTCACCGCGGGCTCCCGTGCCCCGGTGATGTCATAATATATGAAATAGAAATAGAAAAATTTGTACGCCAGGGCGATACTTATCTTTTCTTTTTCAGCTTTGAAGGCTTTATCAACAACAAACCTCTTATAAGCATGACTGATGGTTGCGCGGGATTCTTTACTGAAGAAGAGGTTGAAAATTCAGGCGGTATAATTTTAACAAAAGAAGATACCGAGCCTGTACTGGGTAAAAAGCCTTCTGGCTGGAATGAGCTTGTTCCCATTTATACTGAGAGTTACAATGACAAAGAAGTTGATGCCCTTAGATCCGGAAATCTTGAAAAATGTTTTGGCGCCCTTTTTAATGGTATAAAAATCGCTGATTCTCTTAAGCTCCCCGGAGGCCGGATGAAACTTGTTGACAGGATACTAAATCTTGACCCAAAGGGCGGCCGCTATGGAATGGGTTTGATAAGAGCTGAGGCGGATATACACCCTGATGACTGGTTTCTTACCTGCCATTTCAAGGATGACATGGTTATGCCGGGAACCCTCATGTATGAATGCTGCGCACACACGCTTAGAGTATTTATTCAGCGCATGGGCTGGGTAACCGACAAGCCGGGCGTATGCTATGAACCGGTTGTCGGGGTTGAAAGCATACTGAAGTGCAGAGGCCCGGTAACGCCTGACACCAGACATGTAGTTTACGAAGTAGAAATAAAAGAAACAGGTTATGGTCCCGAACCTTTTGTAATTGCGGATGCACATATGTTTGGTGATGGCCGGCGAATTGTCATGTTTAAAGACATGTCAATGAAAATGTCAGGAATAACTCGTGAAGAAATTGAATCAGCCTGGAAGAAAAAAGCCGGTTTTGACTATGACAGTATTCTGGCATTTTCAACTGGAAAACCTTCAGAGGCATTTGGCGAGCCATATAAGGTTTTTGATGAAGAAAGAATTATCGCCAGGCTTCCTGGGCCGCCGTATCTTTTTATAGACAAAATAACTAATATTGAGCCGGAACAATGGGTACTGAAACCTGACGGGTGGATCGAAGCAGAGTACGAAGTGCCGCCGGATGAGTGGTACTTTAAAGCAAATCGTATCCCTGCCATGCCATACTGCATACTACTTGAAATAGCCCTGCAACCCTGCGGATGGCTTGCAGCTTATATGGGTTCTGCTCTCAAAAGTAAAAAAAACCTAAAGTTCAGAAACCTTGGTGGAAAAGCTGTCTTGCATCATCAGGTTTTGCCTGATTCAAAGACACTTAAAATGCGCACCCGCATGACCAAAGTTGCTGAAGCAGGAGATATGATAATAGAACACTTTGACATACAAATCCTGCAGTCTGACAAATTAATATATGAAGGAAATACAAATTTCGGATTTTTTACAAAAAAGGCGCTGGCACAGCAGGTTGGAATAATTGATGCTGCCGAAAGGGCATACAAGCCTGATGCTGGTGAGCTTAAAAGGTCGGTTTCACATGTGTTTACCGGCATTCCGCCTTTAACTCCTTATGATTTGGAAACCGCTCCGGCGCCTTGCCTATCGGCACCTTCTCTGGCAATGCCGTCAAAAGCATTGCTTATGATTGACGAGATTGAGACTTATATTCGTGATGGCGGAACTGAAGGGCTTGGATTTATTCGCGGTGTAAAAAAAGTTGATCCAAATGAATGGTTTTTCAAGGCACACTTTTATCAGGATCCTGTATGTCCTGGTTCCCTCGGCATTGAGTCTTTTATTCAACTGATAAAATTCATGGCAATTGATCGTTGGAGCCATCTGGCAGAAACGCATATATTCGAGCTTATAACTGATAAACCGCACATCTGGATTTATAGAGGCCAGATTGTTCCGGAAAACAAAAAGATAGAAATTGAAGCTGTAGTGACAAAAATACAGGATATACCGATCCCAACCATACAGGCAAACGGGTTTCTGAAAATTGATGGACTATATATTTATGAGATGCAAGATTTTGGGATCAGGCTTGTTCCTTTAACGGACAAGGTGAAAATAAATTGAAAATTGAAAATTGAAAATTGTGGTATCGCTTCGCTCTATCATTTTAAATAAAATTGATAGGATTCCTTCAATATTCAATATTAAATTGTCAATATTCAATAAATAATATGCTTTACTCAAAAGTTTACATAAATTCATTTGGTTATGAACTTGCCCCGAATGTGATAACTTCGGAAGATCTGGAAATGCGGCTTGAGCCTCTTTACGAAAAACTTCATCTGCAAAAAGGTCAACTGGAAGCAATAACGGGAATACAGGAACGCAGGTTCTGGGACCCAGGCTTTAAAATGCATGAGGGTGCGATAAAAGCGGGTCAAAAGGCAATAGAAGCATCCGGTATTTCTCCGGATTCTATCGGCATGCTTATCTACGGAGGTGTTTGCAGAGACAACCTGGAACCGGCAACAGCCTGCGCAACAGCACACAGCCTTGGGATAAGCCGTAAAGCACAGATTTATGATGTATCAAATGCCTGCCTGGGCATTCTTAATGGAATGGTTCAAATTGCCAATGCTATTGAGCTGGGACATATCAAGGCAGGTCTTGTGGTAGCGTGCGAGTCTTCCCGTCAAATCGTTGATATTACAATAGACCGATTACTTAAAACAAAAGATATAGAAGTCTTTAAAAAAACAATTGCAACTCTTACAGGCGGGTCCGGGGCTGTTGCTGTTCTTTTGACGGATGAATCAATTGCCAATAATGGACATCGATTTTTAGGAGGAATGATAAAAAACGCAACAAAGCATCATGAACTTTGCCGTTGGGGGCCGGATACAGGCATACCTGCAAGCGGACTTCATGTTATGGAAACAGATTCTGTCGGTGTTTTGCAACACGGTGTTGTTTTGGGAATTGAAACATATAAAGATTTCAAAAAAGAACTGTCGTGGTCCGATAATAAGCCTGACAAAGTCATCTGCCATCAGGTAGGAGCAACTCACCAAAAAACCATACTGGAATCCATAGGTATTCCAGAAGAAAAAGATTTTACCACCTTCCGGCATCTTGGAAATATCGGAACAGTATCACTTCCAATAACTGCTGCAATAGCATCGGAACGTGAGTTTCTGATAAAAAACGATCTTGTCGGATTTCTGGGTATCGGCAGTGGACTGAACTGTTTTATGCTGGGGATAGAATGGTAAAAAAGTAAGCGCTTAATAAACCGCACTAAGCATTTAGCTTCAGTTGTTCTGAGCTCAGATACTGTGGAAGCAGCGATTTATAATCTTCGGTCGTCTCAGCCATCGGCAGTTTATCAAACAGATAACGCAGATAATGGTAGGGTTCCAGTTCATTGGACTTGGCTGTTTCAATCAGACTGAATAGAGCTGCACTTGCGCTGGCGCCTTCCGGGTTTCCAGAAAATAACCAGTTTTTGCGACCCACGACAAATGGCCTGATGGCATTCTCGGCATCATTGTTGTCAGGCTTGGTAAATCCCTGTTCCGTGTATCGAACTCACTTTCAACACCCCAAATTATATTTATTCTCTATTTTTTAAGCTATAGTTTTTAAACAAAACAATTTGTTTTGGATCAATTATCCTGCTCTTGGATTAACAAAAACGTTTGGATTGACATTTAGCGCTATTAAATACTCTCTTTGCTGTTCCGTAAGTGGTTTATTAAGTTTTCGGATATTGCCAACTTTTATAATCATAACTCCTTGAAATTTGGTCGTAAGCATAAAGGTCGTGGGGCGAGTCGTTCTTCTTTTCTTCCATCCGGGCAAATCCCGTTTCTCTCTTTCAATATACTGGCGCATTTCTCTTTCAATCAGGCGCCATACCAGCAGTGAAAGCAATAGAACTAATCCAAGAACTTCTATCCGCTCTGGCTTTTTTAAAAATATGCTGTTGACGATTACAGGATCTTTTAGAAACCCGAAGTTTTGTTCTATGCCGTACTGATCTTTGTATGTTTTTAAGATTGCTTTAGAATCGTAGCTGCCTTCACCTTTTTTGGGAACATTGGTAATCATAACAAAGCAACCGGCTTCTTCTCTTAATTTTGAGACCGCTTGATCATCTTTTACTACTGTTACAGAAAGGCCATACAACATTTCTTTAATTTTGCGAATACCTCCTTTTGACCGCCCGCTTTTGTACTTTGGTCTTTTTTCTACTTCCGGATTGACAATGTAATATTTGGCTTTCGTCTTTCCAAGCTCTTCTTTTGCGGCCAGTGCATCGGCTAAATAATAAAAGTCTTTTTGGACAGCCTGTTTGCATTGGTGGTTCAAAGATTTAAGCTCTGCATTCAGCTCTCGTTCTATGCGTTTTTGACGACGCTTATCATGGGCGCTTGAATGAATAACAACAGCTCTATATTTTTTATTGTGAATATTAACTTCTGATTCATAAGCCTTATAGTAAGCTGCAGGCCGCTTATCTGTCGGTTTTGTATCGGATAATACACCCAAATCCTGCCATTGATCCTTTCCAATGGCTTCCTTCCAAGAGAAACTATGAATGAAGATAGAGGCAATTACAGGCTTCCCTGCAAACACGCATTCTACCCTCAAGGTCTTCTTAGTTGTATTTATCGATTGAAAGTCAAAGTTACCTACGACGTTACTTTTTCAAATACTATGGACGAACAGAGAGAAGCAATCACACACCTGAAAGCACTAAAGCCAGGTGATGTGGTGATTTACGATCGTGGCTACATAAGCTATGCGTTGCTATATTGGCATAACCGCCTCAATATCGATGCTGTTTTTCGACTTAAAAAACAGAGCTTCAAACAAATCAATGAGTTCATTAAAGGAAGTAGAGACGATAACACGACAGAGATTAGTCCATCTAAAAAGACCTTCTCCAACATTAAGAAAAAGCATCCTGAAATTGAAAAATTAGAGTTCTTCCCACTTAGGATGATGAAATACAGGATCGGCAATAAAACCTACTACATTGGATCAACGATTATCGACAAAAATATTACTATCTCAGACTATTCCGAGGCTTACCACGCTCGTTGGGGGCATGAAGAATTTTATAAGACATTAAAAATTCACCTTGACGGAATTGAATTTCACGGAAAGCGTGAAGAATTCATCAAGCAAGAGTTATTTGCCGCACTTGGTATTTTAACTTTAAACAGAATTATGGCAAATTATGCTGAGGAAATATTAGATGATAATGAGACTTTCAGCAGCTCATTCGAAAGAAAGAGGAAAGTTAACTTTAAAGGTCAACTGGACAATCTGCTGAGAATTGTCGAGCCCGTTATTGCAAGCGATAGCAAGCATCTGGAGTCTTTGCTAAAAAAGAACAATGAGAGAGCAGTACGGGGATCATACAAAACTAGAAGTGGACGAAAGTCGATCCGCAAGAGCCACCGAAAAATCAACAAATGGCAAAAAACAACCACAAAATAGTGTTTCTAAATAAGTCCACACACCACCTATTATTTTTACTAACTGGTGTATGGATTTCACATCTTTAAAAGGTGTAACTACTTAATATAACTAAGTCGATATGTCATATTATTTTGAATGACATTGTGACGACACCAAAGGCTTGGAGCCTCCCATGGTCTTCCCCTGATCAATGAACCCGATAAATTGTTTAGTATAGACGCTCAGAGGGACTCGCTGTTTAAGCCCTTTTTCGAGTTCTCTACGCGTCGTGATATCATTTTCGCCTTTGGCGGCGCCGAATCCGGTCTCTCTGCCTTTCGCTGCCAGTTTTCAGATTATATCAGGAAAAGGAATGGAGTTCGTCGATATTCAT
>Ga0255422_1206_pt1 | contig 13030 bp, 11 predicted proteins | sample ANMaggSeSYBR02D3_FD_182631 | JGI IMG/M metagenome (GOLD analysis project Ga0255422, IMG submission 182631) | Sediment cell enrichment communities from methane seep in Santa Monica Basin, California, United Staets - ANME aggregate JGI... | ecosystem: Environmental > Aquatic > Marine > Cold seeps >... | reverse complement strand
GTTCAGACGATAGTTCGGAAAATTATTTTGTCCCCGTTCCTAAAAATACTCTTACAGGATTTCGTATGCATAAAAAACGATTTAAAAAAATACAAATTTTGCTGATTCCGCTAATACTATTCCAGCTTTTGTGGCTGTATGCTTGTGCGGTTTCGCAGGGACCCGTTTTTGAAAAGAATGGAAAAAGATTTGGTGTGGTCCGCGGAAATTTTACAGATCGGTGGTATGATTACTATGAACGTGCGCTTTCCTATATAGATGGGGGGTTTTATGATGAAGCTCTTTTTGACCTAAATGTTGCCATAAAAAAACGTTCTGAGGAAAAAAGGTGGGCAAATACCTATGGAATGCATTTCATGGATTATTTTCCCCATCGGGAAACAGGGATTATACATTACTTTTTGGGTAATTATGATGCTGCCGAATCAGAATTGGAACTTTCCAGTTTGCAGGAGCCATCTGCAAAAGCCAGGTTTTATCTGGACGAAGTTCGAAGACATATTATGCTGCGTGGGAAAAAAGATATATCAAAACCCAGTCTTGCGCTTAAATATCCGCAAAAAACCAGGGATGATCCTGTTACTATTTCAGGAGTCGCAAAAGATGAGAGGTATGTTTCGGAAATTATCCTGTTTGGCGAAAAGATTCTTATGGAATCTTCTGAGCAGATGATTCCATTTGAGAAAGATTTGCCATTAATGCAGGGCAGGCACAAAATTGAAGTGATTGTTCGAAACCTTTTGGGTGGTGAAGAAAAACAGACTATCTTCATACATGTTGACAGGTCGGGACCGGTTATTGTTATAAATAAATTTGTTCCAGGTGTTGTGATACAGGGGTATCTTTACGATGAATCCGGCATAAAATCTTTAATTATAAACGGAACAAAAAATAATGTGTCGGTAGATAATGATGCTTTTAACGTATTCCTGAAACCCGACATGAAAGATATTACGCTTTTGGCCGTGGATAAATTGGGGAATAAAACCAGAGCAAGTATATCCTCGGAAACGCTAATAAGCAGAAAACGACTTAAAACCGTTCCCCGCAACCTGCTGCTTGCACAGAATTTTTCAGATGTTGCAACTGATTCCGGTTCGCAACTCTTTTCAATATCAAAGAATCGGCCTGAGATTATATTAAAGGGATGGCCTGAAAAAGAAACAATTTTTAAAAAAAATGTAGATATTGAGGGACAGGTAAAAGGAAAAAGCAGGATCAAAGAACTGACTATCCAGGTAAAAAGCAAAACCAGGAAATATCCGAAAATAAACAAGCTGCGGGACCATCACAAAACAGGCGGAATTGTCTCTTTCAATCAATCAGTAAGCCTGAAACAAGGAAAGAATACAATCATTGTCAGAGCAAAGGATATATCCGGCAGAGAAAGCATCAAGAAAATTGTCATCATCCGGCAGATTCCTGAAGTATTGCAGCTAAAGCATCGCTATGCTATTAAAATGTGTCCTTTTGACAGCAAAACATGGAAACAAGAGGTTGGTGTTTTTCAACGTCTTTTTTCAAGGATTCCTATCTTTTCGGGCAGCTCTCGTTTTATGAAAACAGAAAACAGGGCACTGTTCCAGCAGTTACTGTTGGGAAGTTTTATAAACAAAAATCGTTTCAAGGTCATGGTACAAAAAGAATTGCAGAGTTATCTAAATGAATACAATCTTGAGAGAATAATGATTGCACCTCATGAACAGAAAGGATTAAAGAATCCTCACGCATTGCTTTTAGGAAATAGTTTTACTGATAGAAACGGAATTGAGATTACAGCTCGCCTTGTCAGCCTTAAAACATTTGAGGAAATTGTAACAAAAGATGTTTATGTGAAACTCCCATGTCGTTCTGCATTAAGGTCTATGGCAGAAGAACTTTCCGAAAAATTCCACAACGCACTCCCCTTGATGGATGGTAAAATCGCTCAGATCACAAAAAAGAAAATTTATGCGATTTTCGAAAGCAAAAAAAACAAACAGGGGTGGCCGATCATCTTGTATCGTGAAGAAACGCCGAGGTATAATCCTGTTACAGGAATATCGCTGGGATCTGACACAAAAATTATCGGAAATGCCAGCATGGGAAAAAATGAAACAATATGTGTAAACACCCAAAACTCCGGTGTCAGGAAAGGGGATAGGGTGATAAACAGGTGAAAAGCAATATGCTTGAAAAGCAACAGCAAATCCTTGATGAATGTCTTCTTGAAGACAAAAAGGAAAAGCTGGTCATAGAATACGGCGATCTGATCTATTACACTGTTCGGAAAACCTTATTATTTTATAACCTGCACTTCACTAAAGAAGATATTGAGGATCTTCGCATCGAAGTATTTATCAGGCTTTTTAAAAATAATTGCCGGAAATTGAAGCAGTTTGATTCGAAAAAACTCAATCTCGCGGGATGGATTAAGTTGATTGCGAGTCAAACCACATTGGATGAAATCAGAAAAAAAGACCCGTATGCGCTCTCAAAACAAAAAGGCCGGGTGTTGATTGAAGATGTTCAGGAAAGATTTGATTTTGATGAAAAAAGCAGGCTTGATGCCAGGCAAATGCTGATGCTTATTCATGAGACTATAGAAGAAATGTCTTTGCAGGATAAAACAATATTAAAACTTTTTTATTATCAGCAGCTCTCATTGTCGCAAGTTGCTTCTATCATCGGAAAAAATAACAGAAGCACACAGGTGGCCAAAAGCAGGGCGAAAAAGAGGTTAAAGGAAAAAATAGAGAAAAAATAAAATTCCCAATCTACCATCTCCTCTTTGTTCCATATTTGCCCGATCCTCAATTTCAAAGTCCTTAGGTTTTCAGATAATTCATTTCGCAAGTCTGTAAAAATGGCAGATTTTGTGTATGAAAATTATGTTTCTTACGTATAAAAATATAAAGGATGCTTTTAAGTCGTAATGATTTACCCAAAAGCTTCAGGAGTGAATTATGTCGAGCATGTGTGTATGTTTGCATGAGCAGGCTTCTCCATGAAAGGAAAAAAATATGGGAATAGGATGTATAGATTTTGATACACTCGTCGATTATATAACAGGCAATCTTCCTGATAAAAAAAGAGACCGGGTGATGGAACATATTTCAAGATGCGATAACTGTCTTGAAAATATAGCAAGTGCAACAAGAATTATGGGAGATAACGATCTGGACAGATGGGAAGCCATGCCTGAGAAAGAGGCGCTGGTTGTTCTGGAAAAAGTAAATATGAATCTTTTGAGATCTTCTCCAAAACAGCCATGCCCCAAACTAGAAACCGTAAAGAAAAAGTTTTTAGAATGGGTACGAGGATTAACTCCTGACTTTTCTTTGCAATACGGTTTTGCGCGAGCCCCTGGTTTCAGCGACGCGTCATTTACAGACCATATTTGCATAAAAAAAATCTTTGGTGATCTCCGGGCAGATATATTTATGGAAAAATGTGACGACAAATTTTGTGTACAGATCAAGGTGTACAAAGATAATAAAATGGCAAAGAACACCAGAGTCACTCTGACAAGAGAGGGAGGGGGTTCTGTATCGCGTCTTGCAAGTAACGGTTATAAACTTTTTGAGGATTTACCCTTTGGTAGTTATCAGTTGGTTCTGGCACAAAAGCTGTTGAAGAAGGGATCTTATCTTTTTGCAATAAATAAAGAAGGTATTCATGAAAAATAATACGATTTACCTTGAAGTCACACGAGAGAAAAACTCTCTAAAAATCGGCATCCGAAAAAAACCGGATTTCTCTTTAGAACCATCAATTGATCCGTATGAGATAAAAGAGGTCTCTATGGAAACAATAGGCATGGTCGAAAAATACTGTGTGGAAACAGCAGATTTTTTAAACAAAGAAGAAAAAAAAGGAAGAGACCATTCAGGGATATCGAAAAGACTCAAGCAGATGGGGGATATGCTGTGCGACGAGCTGTTAACGTCCGATATTAAGGAAAAACTGACAAATACAGACGCTGAATATTTAATTTTGAGAATTGATGACCGTATGGTTCATATCCCCTGGGAACTGATCCGCCTTGATCATGAATTTTTATGTCAACGTTTTAATATGGGTCGTTTGGTCAAAACCCGTCAGAAAATCACAGAATCAGATCATCAAACCATGTCTGTACCGTTAAATATGTGGATATTGGCCAATCCGAGCCGTGATCTTCCAAGCGCAGACCTGGAAGCAGACCGGATTTTACAGGTTACAGATGCGGTGAATCTCAAAGATAGCGCAATTGTTAATGCTTCTCTTGATTCTTCCGACATTATGCTTGATGGAATCAAATCAAAAATAAAAAACTCCGATTTTGTTCATTTTGCAGGTCATGCTGATTATAGTCCGCAAAATTCCGTACAAAGCGGTTGGAAATTAGCAGACAGCACTTTCACTGCTCATGATATTGATAAGATGGCAGGAAGTTCAAAGATGCCTGTCCTTGTTTTTTCCAACGCATGCCAATCCGCCCGCACAAAAGAATGGCAGCCTGAAAATGATTCTTTTGGAATGGCTAACGCTTTTTTACGCGCAGGAGTTAAATACTATATAGGATCATTCTGGGAGATAATGGATACACCGAGCAGTCTTTTTGCCTGTGAATTTTACAGCCACTTTTTTTCCGGTAAAACAATCGGCGAATCCGTACGACAGGCAAGATTAATGCTAATAAAGGAATATGGCCATGATTTTATTGGCTGGACAAGTTATCTTTTGTATGGAGACCCGCGATTCAGATGTTGTGACAGGAGGAAAACAGAGAATGACGATAAAAAACAGGTGAAACTTGAGTCGACTGTCCATGATGTTATAAGAACAAGAAGCTCCTCTGATACCACAACTTCCCACAGTCTGTTATCTTCTCAGTCAAACCCGAAATGGATTTCCATTTTTTTGTTGATTGCTGTATTAGCGTCTGCCGTAATTTTAGGTTATACGTATATGACCAGGGATTTTGAGTTGAAAAATGCAAAATTTAAGATAATGACAACTGATAAAGAAAAACAGCGAAACGATAAGCTGATTGACAGTATTAATAAAACATTTTCAACTCCACATTATAAAACACCATCTGATAATTTAAATTCTGCCCAGTTTTTGACCATAGCAATAGTACATGACCCTTTTCAGCCAAAAGCAAGCATTGTTTCATCAGAGATTAAAAATGAAATAAAAGATAAATATCCAAACATTAAATTTGTGGAACGTCAGGAGCTTAATACGCTTTTAGAAGAAGCAAACCTGGCGCTGTCATTGCCGTCCGAAGACAAATTGCGGTTAAACATACTTCATTCAAAACTGATTCTAAAATTAAAGGTGGATAAATCTGATATCGAAGTTCAACTGCTTGATACAAAGAATATGGAAAACATTTTTCATGCAGCCGGAAAGCTGGAAAACGGCAAAAAAATGCCCAGAAATATTTTCGAAAACCTCTTGAAAACACTTGAAAGTCGATCTTAATGGACTTGGAAATAAAGAATATTATTTTAACAATACTGTATTAAAGTCACATTTTTTTACGTAATAGTAAATATAAACAGAAAATCAAAGATAATGAACAAATCAACGCATATAAGATACAATTTGTTTTTTGTGTTTTTTGGTATAATATTTTGTCTGGTTCAATTGGATTGCGCTTTTGCACGTGAACTTGATTTTGCTTCGTCGCCAACTCCTGTAGGGTCAGGAGCAAGGGCGCTGGGTATGGGAGGAGCATTCATTGCCGTGGCCGATGACGCCACTGCAGCCTCATGGAATCCGGGCGGGCTTGTCCAATTAAAAACACCTGAAATATCTGTTGTGGGCAACTGGTTTCATAGAATTGAAGATATAGATTTTGCAAATTACCCCGAAAGCTGCGGATTGCAAAGTGTTTCTAAAGAAGACCTAAACTATCTCAGCATTGTTTATCCTTTCAACCTTTTTAACAGGAATATGGTTGTTTCTTTGAACTACCAGAAACTCTACGATTTTGAGCGAGAGTGGGATTTTCAACTCATAGATACGTCTGACAGTCCTTCCTTTCCAGGTCTTCCACCCATTATTACTACTATAAAAGTAAAAAATCATTATGAGCAATCAGGCGAGCTTTCAGCATTAGGAATTGCTTATTCCATCCAGATTGTTCCTCAACTCTCATTTGGTTTTACCCTGAATATCTGGAATAATGATTTAACGCCAAATAAATGGGAAAAGATTAGCCACCAAACAAGCAGCAAAACTGTTGAATACTATGGAATACCTTTGCAGCAAGAACCTAAAGATACAATGGAGAAAAATGAATATTCATTCAACGGTTTAAATTTTAATATTGGTATGTTGTGGCGAATTACTGATAAATTAACAACTGGCTTCGTGCTTAAAACGCCTTTTACCGCTGATATCAAGCATGAAAAATACGAGATAAATGATCAAAATCAACCAGAAAAGTGGACTTTCAACGAAAAACTGGATATGCCGATGTCGTGCGGCATTGGGCTTTTATATAAAATTTCAGATGAATTTAGAATATCAGCGGATGTGTATAGAACCGAATGGCAGGATTATATCTATACAGACTCGGACGGCAAAAAAACATCTCTTATAACTAACGATTCAAAGGCTGAATCAGATATTGATCCTACCTATCAAGTTCGATTTGGAATGGAATATCTGCTTGTTAATCCTAAATCACACTATGTTGTTCCTTTGAGGGCAGGCGTGTTTTACGATTCTGTTCCGGCTCAAGCAAATCCTGACGATTACTATGGCTTCAGCCTCGGATCAGGTTTCAGCAAGGAAAGATACGCTTTTGATATTGCCTACCAGTATAAGTTTGGCAATGATGTGGGCGCTTCCATTATTGAGGGGACAACTCTTTCTCAAGATCAGGATGTTGAAGAACATATGGTGTATTCATCATTCATCATTTATTTTTGAAAAAATATTTATTAAAAACATTTTTTAACAAGGAGAAAATTTATCATGAAAAAAATTACTATTATTTTTGTCAGTCTCGTTACATGTTTTATAATGGCTCAAAGTTCAGGATATGCGGCGGTATCCGGTCTTTATCCGAATATTAATACTGGGTCTATGAATTGGAAAGATGGTTCTGTACCCGGCGCTAATCCTGTGGCTTTTATCTGGAATGATAGTCTGTGTCCTTTAGGTAATGGCGAGGACTATACTTTATTTTTCTATGCCGACTCTGAATGTGAAGATGATGATAAAGTCGGCGAAATGAAAATCGAAAATAGTTGCTATGCCGTGCTCCACCCCTGTAATGCAAGAGCCATTTTTGGAACCGGACACAACTTATTATTATGTAGTGGCAAGCGATATAGATGACGATGATGACATAGATGAGGACGATGACTTCTCTGATCCGATTGGGTTTACCGTTGACTATAGCGATATTGATTTTGCGTCCTTAGGATGTGAGCCGATTTTAAAATGTGCCACCTGTTTCGCTAAAAATGATTTATCTTTAAGCAAACGATTAAAAAGTCTGTCGGAAAACGCATCAAATTTTCTTCTTTCTCCCTCCACAGCGCATGCAACAACCTTTAATTTTCCAGGTTTTGTTATACTTTTAGCAACGGATACAATAGGGGCCCCAATAGAAAATGTTGTTGTTACGTTGAATTGCAATACTAGCAGCACGCGTACTTTGACGAGCATGATAAACGGCTGCTATGTTGAACTGGTCAGTGGCGGAACCTACCAAGTCACAGTTAATAACCCTTATTATGATGCTTTTGTTTGTCCATCCTCTATCTATATTGAACCTTGTTTTCAGATAACTGTAATAAGAGTAATTGCTCAATAAGTTATAGTATGGGCATTGGAATATTTGGCATCCTTCACGACAAGTCAAAAGTAGTTTACACTTTGTTGATCTTGTATTTTGCCAGTGAAAAATGAAGGATGCCAAACTTTTGATGCATGGCTTTCAAGCATACGAAACAAAAGTGTCATTTCAATCGAAAAGAGTTTTTGGGAATAATTTAAAATCTATTTTGCTATCATCGCCCGCATCATATCACCGGCATTTTCAGCATGATCTGCAATGGATCCAATTATTTCAGCCAACCTTATCATATGAAATATTGTAACAGGATCAATATCCATATTAAGTATCTTAGCTTTTATCATTGCTTCGACTTTATCTGCTTCATGCTCCTGCCGGCGAAGATTTCGGATAATATCCTTGACAAGAGTCCTTTGTTTTTCTGAAAAATTTTTAAAATATTTTCTCGCCTCTAATACCATAATGCTCAATTCTTCGATAGGATCAATATTTGCATCTACAAGAAGAAAAAACTCCTTTTGAAGTCCTTCCGGAATACCTGGTTCGCTTCTATATGATAACCAGTTCAGAGAATCCTCCACTGCATCAAGAACTCTATCTTGTTCTCTCAAGTACCTGAATAACTGGAACTTATCTACCGGCATCAAAGTGCCCTTTGGCAGATGCCCTCTAATGCGCCGCTTAATGGCATCTGCCTCACTTTCCATTGTAATAACATCCTGCCTGAATTCTTCAAAAGTTTTGCATTTCTCAGAAATATGGCACTCTATAGCCTGTTGAAAAGCCCATGCACATTCTTTTACCTTCTCCGCATGCTCCTGCAATCCATCAAATGGCGATGCAATAAACATAGACATAAATGGTATACGCATAATCGACTCCTTTATAAAATGAACTGAAGTATTTTAAAAATAATTATACTTGTAATTGCAGCAGCGGGCACGGTCAAAATCCAGTATATCATAATTTTTATTATTATTCTAAAGTTTACCGCTTCCAATCCGCGTGCAAGGCCTACTCCCAGAACACCACCAACAGCGGCATGAGTTGTAGAAACAGGAAGACCCATTTTTGAAGCAATAAGCACTGTTGTTGCAGCGGCAAAATCAACGGAAAAACCTCGTGTATTGTTGAGCGTGGTAATTTTTTTGCCAACAGTATCCATGACACGGTGACCCGCCATGCCAATCCCGCAGGCAATGCCTATGCCTCCAAAAAGAAGCAGAAAAACAGGTACAGGCACCTTGTCGCCCACACTGCCTGTTTTGACCAGAAAATAAATTAAAGCAAGAGGACCTATTGCATTAGCCACATCATTTGCGCCTTGCGCCAATGCAACGTAGCAGGATGTTCCGATCTGAATTCGCTTGAATATTTCTTCGGCTCCATTTTCGCTTTTTTTAATGAAGCGGCTTAAAAGCATTCTTCCTGCAATTCCGAAAAAAAAGGCTATAATGAATGCAATGACCAGGGCTGCAGGGGTCCCGATTGCCAGGTTCTTTCCTAAAGGTGTTTTGCAGAGAAATGACAAAACAACAATAAAAAAAGTTATGCCTATAAAAAATGGCGATAACTTCAGCGCCAAGGCAAATGAATCCACTTTAGAAAGTATTGTTTTTACAATAAGTTTGAACATTAAATAGGCGATTATAAGACTAAAAACAGGGGAGATGACCAGCAATTCCCGCTGCAAAACAGCTTAACCTGTTGAAATTACTGTATTTTGTTTAAATAAGTTCACGAAACGAAAGTCTAACATATTGATATTGTTAGTTTTTCGTAAGTAAATTTTTTGTTGTAATATCAAGCTGTTAAAGTTTTCGTCGTAAACTATTTTTGGTAATTTGTAATAATTTGAATAGGTTAAATCGTTTTGCAGCGGGAATTGCTGGGAGATGACCCAGCTCAGTACAACAGCACCAAGCTTGCCGAAATTGATTACCGAAAATCCGCCTGCCATGATTCCAAAACCAATCATAGCGCCTACAATCGAATGAGTCGTGGAAACAGGGAGGGATTTCCAGGTAGCAAAGCTGATCCACAATGAAGCGGCCAGAAGAGCGGAAAACGCGCCGATAAGAGCTATATGCGGATCAGCAAGGATATCGGTAGAAACAATGCCCTTACGGATCGTGTTTGTAACATGGGAGCCGATAAATACAGCGCCGGTAATATTCAGAATTCCTGCAATAAATATTGCCTGGCGAATTGTAATTGCCTTGGCGCCGACAGCGGAAGCCATTGAGTTGGCAACATCATTGGCGCCTATGTTCCAGGACATATAAAAACCCAAAATATAACCGGCGATTAAGATATAGTATTCTGTACCCATATTTTTTATTTCTCTATTTTCCCAGTCTAAAACCTTTGTCTCTGAAGACAAATAGGTTTAGTGGACAGTTAAATGGTTGTTCACCTTAAGTTAATGGAATTGATTTAGAATCTATAGCTTCATTTTGCTTGAGATCTGACTTTAGGGCTCGAAAAAAATGCCAAGTTGTTTTTGACCGAGCCCTTAATACGCACTATAATATGTTTTGAAGCTTAATTTCAGTCCATGCAGATTTTTTTTCTCCCTGATCAAAAAGCACAGTTATATAACCATCCTTGTGAGACAAAGCCACTTCTTCAGGATTAAGACTGCTGTAACTTCGGAGAACTTTAGGCGTGAGAATACCTTTTTGGGGCGATTTGATATGCCAGACTTTTCCGCCTTTCAATGTTCCTGAAACAATAATTAAATCACCATTTTTCAGAAACACCATATCCCCAATTCCATCGACCTTTTTTTTCCAAAAGAAGAGAGCCGGACTTTTGCCCATAACCTGACAGAAGAACTATTCAAGCGTTTTGTGTTAAACAAGTCAGACGGATTTTCTAAAACCCAGATAAGAGATCTGCCTTCATCATCCAGAGGCGATTCCAGCCCCAGATATATCTTATCTTGAAAAAAACAGATTCCTTCGATGTTCAGTTCCGCAAAGTTATCATCATCAATTCCAAGATCAGATGGAACAATTACCTTTTCGGCAACTGCGTTCTTTAATAACTGCAACAAGTGAACATAAGAAACAACATCAACATTATGACCATTAAGTCGCGTTTTAACAAAGAGTTCTCTTGATTTTTTCCTTTTTCCTTTTTTCCCTGATACTTGAGAACTCAAAAGATAAATAAACCCTTTGTCATCACGCGTTATTGATTCGAGATCATTGATTCTATTAATTCCTTTTATGTTCACAAGTTGATCATCGACTTTGCCTTGAGTATTAACTGAAAACAACAAAGGTATATTTTTCAGCTTTTTTGTTCCGGTATCATCGCTTACAATTAAATAACGGTTTAACTCATTTATCCAACAAATTCCTGAAGGTTCAAAAGGTGATGTTTTCAGCATCTTCGGTGAAAGCTCAATAGGTATTAACTCAGAGTTTCTTTCAAATGTATCATATCCTGCAATGCTGTTATTTGTTCCGCCATGTGAAATACCAAAACATGACACAACTACTATTATTGCAAAAGATAAAATTAATTTTTTTGTACTCATGAAATTCCTCCTTATGCGCTGCTTGAACAAAGACTCGCTTAATTGCGGTCTTTATGTAATCGCGTGAGAGGAACAACCAAGCAATCTTAAGTGAAAACAATGGGATTGCTTTGATTGGTTGTTTCTCTTTCTTACAAATAACAGCTTGTAATTATGAATTTTCGTTCATATACTTCTTAATCTTAATAGGCCATATTTCCGTCATGTTGAGAAATAAGTTTTGGTGTTCCGCCAATAGACCCTAATTGATTAATGATATCTTGCTCCATATGTGGAGCAACATCCACTTCACAAACAATTTCGCAGTAATCATTTTCAAAAAACTTGTTTTTAAGCGTTTTTTTCTTTACCAGTGGATTTAATATGTTAAAAACTTTATTTACTATTGTTCCATATTCTGTATTTTTTTCCGGCTTAAACGAAACAATAAGAAGATACAATTGCGACATGTTTGATTCAAGATTTTCTACTTCTACTCCCCCATCTATATACTGTTTCTTGATAATTAATACTAAACTGATAACTGAAGTTAAAAGAAGCGAAGTAAAATAGAAACCGGCTCCAGCAGCTATTCCCATTGATATGGACCACAAAACATAAAATATATCTAATGGTTCTTTTATCGGCGTACGATATCTGGCGATTGAAAGAGCGCCTATCATTCCTAACCCGACTTTCGCACTTTGAAAAAAATATACCAATATTCAATAGGTTATGGCTACAGTCACTACAGACATCCTTCAAGTTTTGTTTAGGCCAGGTTTTTTTTTATTGGTAAATTTTTATAATCAATTCCTAATTTGTTATAAACGTCTATATGAACTGCCTCCGGTACTCCTGCTTTTCTTACATTGATGACAGTGCCTTTGGTCGTCGGTAATTGGATCGTTGAATAATTATGTGTGCTGACAAGTCGTCTTATTGTAGCCCATCTTGAATGTTCACCATTTTGACGCAATGTATGTTCAATTGAATGCAACAGATGATATGCAAGAATAGATATGAAAATATGACCATCTACACGTTGCTCCTTTTGGTGATAATTGGGCCGTAATCCAAGATAGGATTTTAAATCCCTGAATGCATTTTCTATACGAGTCAGCATTACATAAAGATTCCAAATCTCAGCCTGCTTCAAGCCTTTTCGATTTGTTTTCAAAAGATAATTACCGTCTAACTTTTTTCCCTTGTCCTGTATTTCATCTATTATAGCCCAAGTCAGAGTTGGTTTTTTTAAATGAATATTGGTTTTTAAATAATCGGATGTATATTTTTGATTAAACTCAGTTAGTTTTTTCCCAAGAGCAGGAAAACTGATTTCATTCTTATCTGCTTTGTCTTTCAATTTTTTCAATGAATTACTGAATCGTTTCGCAATCCCTATATCGTCAGGAACCGTGTACGAAAATTCCCGGTGTTGATATTTAATTTCATAATATTTGGCGACTTTACTATGACGCTCCTTAAACTTTCCAATTCTTCGTTCAATATTAACAGGGTTGTTCTCTCTTCCTTTTTGAATTTGATTCGATAAATTTGTTAATTCAGCTTCTAATCTTTCTTCTGCTTTGTTGCGCATAGCGGTTTCTTTTGCTTTTCGTCCTTCGCTCTTACACAAAAGATAGACCGCATCATCCACCTCTTTTAAAAAAATCTCTACTTTTGGTTTTCTATCTCTTCCTTCCAATAAACTAAAT
>Ga0255422_1200_pt1 | contig 13529 bp, 17 predicted proteins | sample ANMaggSeSYBR02D3_FD_182631 | JGI IMG/M metagenome (GOLD analysis project Ga0255422, IMG submission 182631) | Sediment cell enrichment communities from methane seep in Santa Monica Basin, California, United Staets - ANME aggregate JGI... | ecosystem: Environmental > Aquatic > Marine > Cold seeps >... | reverse complement strand
TTTAGCTTGAGAAAAGCGCGAAAGTCGGGTTAGGGAAAAATCAAGGCTTTTTTTGATAACACTTTAAATTTGCCATGGCAAATTTAACTACATGTAAAATATTGTCTGTTCTCGTTTCGGTAAGTTATGGTGGTGGTTGTGGGGTGAATTCAACTTCAAAAGTGCACCACATAAAATTATAGTTGGACATGATGTGTGTTCTGGTAGTGTGAGGAAGAGCAAAACATTCTGCAATTTATCCGGGAGTTGTGTGGCTTTAGAAGAAATTGAAGAGGTTTAAGGATTGAGATATTTTTTTAGTTCTCGATAGAAATTTTGATGAGAACCAAAGGTATAAAGAATAAGAGAATTTTCTATAATTTCATATGCCAAAAGAATTAACGATTGCATGGACTTAAATTTATATACTCGAACTCCGCTCAGATCACCAATTTTCATGGTTCCTATTTCCGGGTCTTGAGTTATTTCACGAACTGCCTTATCTAAATCTTTAATTTGGTTCTTATGTAATCTTTTTTTCTGTTTGGCAAACAAAGGGGACTGAATGACTTTATTTATTTCAATCATTCGCCTTCTCCGAAAACATACGGGGTTCCAAGCCCAGCTTTAATTTGCTCTTTTGCAATGAGAATTTCTTGAATAAATGGCAATGGCAGATCTGGATTTTCTTCAATTATTTGACCGATGCATGCCCAATATTCAATTTGACCGGCAATAGATCGTTTAAATATTTTTGATTTAATTTTGGCTTTTATTACAAGATCATCTGACATTTTAACAGCCGTCGGCATAATTATACTCCATTTTTATTGTTTTTATTCATACAAGGTGATAACAATATGAACCATAAGACAATATTTTGCAACTATTAGTTTCAAAAGTGGGATAATGGATGAAAAAACACCTTAACGAATATTGCCGAAAGATGCCTTTTGCCTTAACTTGCAGCCGAACGATTCTTTTTTTGCTTTTTGCTTTTTTCCTCTTTCATGGAGAGATAAGGAAAAGTTTCGGAGAAGAAGGTCGTTTTTCAGATCATTTGGATGGAACAGTTACTGACAGGCTGACCGGACTTATGTGGACAAGGAATGCTGATCCAGCCGACAATACATACGACTGGTTTCGCGCCCTTGATACTGTTTCCCAACTCAATGCAAAAAAATACTGCGGATATCACGATTGGCGATTGCCTAACGTAAACGAACTTGCAACCCTTATTGACAGAAGCAGGTATGCTCCGGCGCTTCCTCGCAGCCATCCTTTTTCCAATGTAAAAGTCTGGTACTGGACAAGCACTACTACTACAGATTATGACAATCACGCATGGCGTATATATTGCTTTTTGGGACATATCGACTATGGCCACAAACACCATATGCTCAACCATGTCTGGCCGGTACGCACTGCGGGTAGCGCCGTTGATCTGATTCCAAAGACCGGACAGAATGTTTCTTACTATGCCGGAGATGATGGGGCGCTTAAGAGTGGAAAAGCCTGGCCTGAAAAACGTTTTTACGATCATGGAAACAGGACTGTTACGGATCATTTTTCAGGATTAATGTGGACAAAGGATGCAAACCTTCTGCACGGCAGAGGGAACTGGTTCGAGGCTAAAAAGTTTATTATGCGCCTCAATGCTGAAAAGCACGGCGGTTATAAGGACTGGCGACTTCCGAAAGTGAAAGATTTTAGAACACTGATCAATTGCAGCAAAGAAAATCCGGTTCTTCCTGATCGCCATCCGTTTTTGCATACAGCTTCAGGTATATATTGGTCATCCGAGCAGAATGTTCAGGATCCCGATTATGCTTGGTGTGTGGACATGAAAAACAGCAGAGTCGATTACTATAACAAGATCAATCACGCAGAATATGTCTGGGGAGTAAGGGACTCCTCTATTATTTATTGAGATGTTACCAACTGTTTTACCATTGCCCTTCAACATTTGCTCCATCAGCAAGGGGCAATTTCCCTTCATTAAAGGCATTTACAGCATCTCTGACCGTGCCGCTGACATCATTCGCCACCATTACCCCTGCAACCTCAAGTGCCTTAAACGCATTGGGTCCGCATAAACCTGTAAGCAAAACCTCTGCGCCTTTGTCACTTAACATGGCGGCAGCCTGAATTCCGGCGCCTTTAAGAGCGTTTACATTCTCTGAATTGTCCACAACTTCAAACTCAAAGCCGTCTGTATCAACTATAAGTATATACGCAGCCCTTCCGAATCGAGGGTCAACCTGTGAATCAAGATCTTTGCCTTTGGATGTAACAGCTATTTTCATTTTCTATCCACCGCCTCCGCCGCAAACCTGGTCATTTGCAATAATTTGCAGTTTGCCTGCTATAAGATCTTCAACCACCGGCCTTATGTCAGCTCGTTCTGCATCATAATAGACATCAATACCCACCTGCTTGAACCCCATAAGCGGTCTCATGCCGATTCCTCCAACTACGAGGGTATTAACTTTATGTTCTGCCAGCAGGTTGACAGGAACCATGCATCCGCCCTGGGCATGTTCCTGGTTTTGCAGTGTTGAAACATTTTTTATTTCTCCATTTTCCACATCAACAAATGTAAACACCTCACAATGACCGAAATGTCCTGCCCTGGTTCCGTCAAGACCACCCTGTCCGTTGGATGGAACTGCTATTCTTCCGTTTTCCATAATTAAAGTTCTCCTTATTTATTCAGTTTGTTTGTAATGTTTAAAATATTATTAAGGTACTGCAACAGATTTTCTGCATGAATTTTATCCGGTCGGGGCGGGAGTTGCATAAGAATACCAAGCCCTTCGCTTGCCGCATGAAAATCCTTGGATGAAAGAGAACTTACTGCGGCACAATTGATCATCGGATTTGTTAAAACCAGTTTTTCCACGAATTTAAGACCGGTCATGTCGGAAAGCGATTCATCAGTAACTACCAGTTCAAAGTTATTAACTGAAATCATGGAAAGAGCATCGCCGCCGGACTCTGCACGGGAAATGTTCAAATTGACATTTTTTTCCATGTTTGATGCTAAATCGGTAAAAAAATCTTTATCAGAACTTACCAGCAATACATGAATCATTTATTTCTCCTGAATTGAAATGTTTAAAAATAGTTTAGGAACGTGGACGAATTAACTTCCACAAGTAGGCGCATAGATTTGGGTCAGATTTGTTCGATCTCAGATCACAAAAGTTGATGGAATAGCGGGCTATTTTGATATTTTTGTGATTTGAGATCGGGCAAAGGTGGCCTGAAGCTGTGATGCATAGTTGAGTAAATTATTTCGTCCACGTTCCTTACCATATTTTATAAGATAATAATACAGTATACGGCAAAAAAAACTTGGCAAGAAATTGTTATTTTTCTGCTTTTTTTGGTTCGGAATAATAACCTTCGGGACATGGACGGCCAAAGCCCCATCGAAACGGGGTCGGCAACCAGCTGTGGCCGCAAGTGCGGCAGTATATGTGATTGTAGGAATTTTTTCTACCAGGGTCCGAAATTTGGCTTCAGATTCTAACAATGCTGCATCTGCCTGCTTGTGTTTTTCTTCCAATTTTATGGTATGCAAGGCAATAGCAATGTCTCCGGCGATTTCTTTAAATAGAGTTAGCTCTTGTTTTTCTATGATTAAATCTTTGGGGACGGTCATTGTCAGCAGGCCGTAAACATTTCCCCCATGTTCCAACCGGACAGCCATGCTCCACCGATCACCACACCTCTCTTTTAACGGACAGTTTGTGCAGGTTGAAACCGGGTCTTCAGTGACCACAACATCCGGTTGCTTGAGCGCCATCTGACCGCAGGCCGGTAACTCGCCTTGATGCAACATTTCATTTATGAGCAGGAAATCCTCACCACAACCGGCTTCGACAAACGTCACAGATGCTCCGGATTCATCCAGCAGGCTAATCCAGGCGGAATATAAACCACGAGCATCAATCAGGCTGTCGCAAGCGCCTTGAAGCAGACGGTTCCGGTTTTTTTCCCTGGTTATGACTTGATAGATGTTTCGAATAGCGTACAGGAGGGAATTGAGTTTTTCTATCTTTTCCTTTGCCTGCTGCAGTCTGGTGGTAGAATTCAGTATTGAGTCGGTCATCCGATTTGTTCTGAATTTCATCTCAGTCATCTCCCAAGAGTCTGTATTCTTCAGCCATCTTCTTGCGGCTTGACATCACTGAACCCGTCGGGTATCTCGGTTTTATCCCAGTTGATGAGCCCGTCTTTATGTTTTCCTGCGGGGTCAAATTGAAGTAAGGCTGTTTTTACCTTATCCGCTATTTCTTCAGGCACATCCTTATTAACCGCTATTCCGCTTTCATTCTGACCCACTCCCTTGACCAGCATTCTTACACCATAGTCATGTTCGGCCTTAAGAAAACTTAAGCCCCCTATGATGGCAAACTGAGACTTGCCTGTGCCGATATTCTCAATGCTTTCCTTATAACTCTCTGAAAAAAGAAGCGTGAAATCAAGCCCTGTTTCCTTTTCAAGATAGTCAATTCGATAATACACGCTTTTTCGAAAAAAGTGTAAACTGGTAAATGAAGGATGCCAAGAAAAATTTATTCAACTTGAAAAACAGCTTCATGCTTTTATCAAAATAAGGCGTGGAGAAAACAAAATTCGCCTGAGCTTACCTACAATTATGACCTTCCAATCACAGACAAGAAGAATGAAATAATTGATTTGATCTCAAAAAACCAGGTGTTGATAATTTCCGGCGAGACAGGTTCGGGCAAGACTACCCAGATACCAAAGTTCTGCATTGCGGCAGGAAGAGGAATTGACGGCAAGATCGGATGCACCCAGCCCAGAAGGATCGCCGCTACAACTGTTGCCAGACGCATAGCAGAAGAACTTGGAGAAGAGCTCGGCAATTCTGTGGTCTAAAAACAGAAACTTATAAACTAATGAGCGTCCCGCAGGCCTGGCTTTATCTTTTTCTGGTATCCTTAACTAAATGATTCAAGGTCACATCCTAAAACATCGGATAAGCCTTGCAACAGTTTTTCAGGTACTCATTATCCACAAAATATATCCCTTTGTTCGTTCCCCTGGTGATGACTCAGGAATTTCCTTGTCAAATATTTCAAAAAACTGTACAAGTTCAACTGTATATTCTTTTTGATAGGTGAACTGTTACAAAAACTTAGGAGATACGACAATGAATGAAACCATCCTGTCCCGTGAGTTGGCTTTTGTAGCTGCCCAACGCGGGCTTGACGAGACAACAGTGCTTGCTCAAGCCATTTGTGAGGGGATACGTGCGCTCTACCGTGACACTATAATTGAGGCCTATCTGTCTGGTAGCATTTCACGCGAGCACGCGCTGAAGGAACTTGGTACAGGAGTATTGGATGAGGTTGAATATCAGCGTGATGCACTGAAGGGCGATGTTGCCTGGGGTTTCGGAAATGCTTGAAGCTATCAGTGACACCGGTTCCATCTTGCATTTACACGAGATCGGTAAATTGTTTACACTGAATGTTTTTGAACGACTGTATATACCCAGGTTAGTTGCCGATGAACTGGGGCGTTACGGCCTTGATGCTGAAGATATTGATTTGAGTTCACCTATATCAATAGTACCAATCAACAGGGAACAGCGTCATAGAGTGCTTGGGGAAATCGGTCAACTACCCATCCATCCTGCCGATACTGAAGTTTTTATCCTGGCGCATGAGGGCGGCTTCTCAAAACCGATATTGACGGATGACATGGCTTTGAGGCGAGAGCGCGAATTTCGTGGCGCACTGGTGATTGGTTCAGTAGGGTTGCTTGTTCGTGCATATAACAAGGCTTTGATGGCACGCACAGATCTTGATCACGCGATCGATGCACTGTTTGATGAGAGTACACTGCATTTGAGTTCAGCTTTTCGAGAGTATGTCCGCAAATTAATTAATGATTTAGGCAAAGTATGCTGATGTATCAGCGACGCACTGTTGTTTGGAACACACTCTACCACGGACAACTGTCCGCCTCGCTGAGTCGTCTGTTACGTTCAGCCACCAATAATACGTTGCCGACTTCTAAAGGCCAAATTGATGGAACAAATTCAGTAACTATCTCAAGGCTGTCCAAAATAGCATCAGCATACCCTCTGGCTAGTACAGCAACCAGCAAAAGTATTTGTCAACTCAAAGCCCAAAACCGCTTCTCCAAAAAGCCCAACACCCAAAACTTCATTCAACAGTGGTTTAAAAACAGAAACTTATAAACTAATGAGCGTCCCGCAGGTCTGTGGCTGGTTCTTTGACCGGTGGTTACACTCAACTTAGCATGGTGCTTTGTTATATCGGAATACGATGGATATATACATCATTGATCGCAATATTTATATGGTATGATGGTTAATACCATCATTAATAAGTTGTTGACAATGAAAATATTGTACATTATATTGATGTCTGTAGGCATCATAATTAAAGCATTATTGATTTATTGATGTTGAGAGCCATCGTTATGAGTATTTATGGTAAGAGTGACTTGGCGATTCTGCGGGGAATTGCGGATCGCTTAAAACGCAGGCGGCTTGATAAAAATCTGTCGCAACAGAATCTTGCTGAGAAGGCAGGTCTGAATCGCACCACTATTCGCGATGTCGAACAAGGCAAACCGTTCAGCGTAATGACCCTGATTCAGATTTTACGTGCTTTAAACGCTCTGGAAGAGTTAGAAAGCTTTTTACCGGAACTTGGTATCAGCCCCTTGCAGTTAGCAAAACTAAAGGGCAAAGAAAGACGTAGGGCCTCTCCGGAGAAAAAGCAATCGAATGGAGGAGAATCAGAGTGGTAGATAGAGTGCAGGTTGCTGAAGTTTGGATTTGGAACATGTTAGTGGGGGCGGTTTCCTGGGATGAAGAAAATCGGTTCGCTATCTTTGAATTTGATCCGGGTTTTCTGGAACATGGTTTAGACCTTTCTCCTATCATTATGCCAATTGATGAAGCACGCAGGGGAGCAGCCCGTTTTGAATTTCGTAGATTGTCTTTTGAAACATATAAAGGGCTTCCGGGCTTGTTGGCTGATGCTCTGCCGGATAAATTTGGTAATGCTATTATCAATCAATGGCTCGCCGGACAAGGCCGAACGCCTGAAAGTTTCAGCCCGGTGGAACGGCTCTGCTACACCGGAAAACGAGGAATGGGCGCTTTGGAGTTTCGACCTGTGATCAATTTAAAAATAGAAACTTCGGTGCCTGTTGAAGTGCAGGCCTTAACGGAACTGGCACAGGCAGTTGTGGATAAGCGGTCTCAGCTTCAGAGTGATCTTCTTAGTGATCCCTCAGATGCCATGCTGAATATAATCCGCGTGGGAACCTCAGCAGGCGGCAACCGCCCCAAAGCGGTGATTGCCCTCAATGATAAAACCGGAAAAGTACGCTCCGGCCAGGTGGCAGCGCCCAAAGGATATAACTACTGGATTCTAAAATTTGACGGTGTTCGCGATACGTCGCTTGGCGATTCTGCCGGTTATGGGCGCATTGAGTATGCTTATTCTCACATGGCCAAAGCCGCGGGTATTAATATGACCGAGTGCCGCCTTTTGGAAGAGGGCGACCACGCTCATTTTATGACCCGGCGGTTTGACCGGTCCAGCGGAAATGAGAAGCTTCATGTTCAGTCACTTTGCGCCATGGCGCATTTTGATTTCAATACACTCGGAGCCCATTCTTACGAAGAAGCATTTCGAATCATGCGGGAGCTGCGGCTGCCTTATAAAGATGCGGAACAACAATATCGGCGCATGGTGTTCAATGTGGTAGCCCGCAATCAGGATGATCATACCAAGAATATCGCTTTTATCATGGACAAGCGAGGACAGTGGTGTCTGGCTCCGGCCTTTGATGTGATCTATGCCTATAATCCCGACGGACCTTGGACATATCAACATCAAATGCCTATTCACGGTAAACGTGATGGGTTTACAATAGCAGATTTGCTTGCCGTTGGTAAAGAGATGAATATCAAGTCCGGCCTCCCGATTATCAAAGCGGTAATAGAATCAGTTTCACAATGGCCGCGTTTTGCCAGTGAGGCCGGGGTCGAGAATAGGCAGATTGAAGCCATCGGGAAGGTGCATCGGTTGAGTCTGTAGCTTTATATGCTGTAACAACTGCCAACTGCGAATTAGGGCAAAAGCTGAAGATTTCACAACCCGCAGTAAGTTTAGCGGTTAAACGCTTAGAAGCCAAAAACTGATCGTCGATCAATTCTTGTCCATGAAAGACTATAAACGCGTAATTTCAACCCCGTCCCGCATTCCCCGTCCTATCAAGTTCTATCAGGAAATCTTCGACGAGGATGGCCGACTGGTTGAGATTCATGAAAAGTATCCTGTAAACAAAGGTCACATCAGAGTTAAGGGAGGTGGGAGATGAAAATTACTCGTCAAAAGGTCGGTCAAAAGCTTATTGATTACCTCTATCATCGTATCACGTTGGCAGAGTTGGTAGATTGGGCGGAGTCAGCGATGATGGAGGCGAATTTTGAAGAGAAGGACTTTGAAATCGTGAGAGACATCGTCAGTCGCGTGGGGCTGGGCGATGTCAAAGCCTTTTAACCTGGGAAGATTGCGAAGATTTTCTCTCACAGTTGGACTACCGCATCAGCGTAAAAGTTTCGGAAACTCAGGCAGTGGCATAGATGAGCTATGAACAATGGATTTCCCAACTGCATTGTTCTGGCTGATTCATGGTTTGGAATCGGGCCATTTATAAAAAAACTTTTTTTATTCATAATTCAAGCTTTGGGTCCCATAGTTTACTTATTATAATAATCAAGGTTTGACCCCCGATTGACCCCAGATTCAAGCTATTTCCCAGAGCTGAAGATAATTACCGCCAGTCAACAATGTCCCGTTGCCTTGGACTACAAGAAATTAGATTGATTTTTTAATTGTATTTTGAAATAAGATAAGAAAAATTAAATGAGGAGAATTAAATTCCCACAACATAATTAAACTCGCAACATAACGTTCTCCAAGCCCCCGTCCCGCCACTTTGTTAATGGAGGATATATATAAAAAATGGAAACAACCGTTGATAAAGCCTATAAAGAAGTGATGAGCCTTCCAAACGATCTGAAAGCTGTTTTGGCTGAACGTATTATTGAATATTTGGAAACAAATATTGACCCATCTTTGGAACAACTTCATCTTGAGACTGTTAAAAGACGAAGAAACGAAATGAGATCAGGTAACGTGCAACCTGTCAATGGCAAAGACGCTTTGGATAAAGCACGTCAGATTCTTAACAAATGAAGTACATTTTCCATCCAGAAGCACTTGAAGAATACCAATGTGCGATTTCTTATTACTTCGAGATTAATCCGCGACTGGCTGAATCATTTGTCAAAGCCATTGAAACCGGTATTGAGAATATCATAATGTTTCCAGAAGCATGGTCGATTGTTGAAGAAGATGTACGACGTCATCTTATTAGTCGCTTTCCATTCGGAATATACTACTGTGTTGAAAACAAATGTATATCAATTTATGCTGTTATGCACATGAGTCGTCATCCAGAATATTGGAAAAAACGACGTAAACTTTAAGGAACGGGGACGAAATAACTTCCCCAACTATGCATCACAGCTTTAGGCCACCTTTGCCCGATCTCAAATCACAAAAATATCAAAATAGCCCGCTATTCCATCAACTTTTGTGATTTGAGATCGAACAAATTTGACCCAAATCTATACGCCTACTTGGGGAAGTTATTTCGTCCCCGTTCCTAAGCAGAAAAAAAAGGTCTGGTCTCTATGGACTAATGTTTGTGATAGGAACCTATGATAAGATTTATTGAAAGGGGGGATATCGTTTATAAGTTTACTACGTCCAGTTGTATATAAACCATCCGGATTTAATGGAAAAATAGGAACTTATAATTTGATTCCTGAGAAGCAAGGGGCAAAAGTAGACTTCCCCATTTTTGGTCGGTCAACTAGAAGCCCCCGAGAGGTCCTGAAGACCTTTTTTACCCGCACAGCCAACATCAAAGGCTTGAAAAGCTCTCCTATTCATCAGGAAGCAAAGAATTTGTACAGGGAACTCAGCACGGCCATGGGCGTTCAAAAACAGGGTCCTGCTTGCTCTACCCATACTGATTTTGCTAAATGACAGAGGCTTAATTGTCAAACATTAATTCACAATTCAAGCTTTGGCACCATAGTCTTTTTCTGATCGTTCGTTCCGATCAGAAAAAGTAACATGCCCTTTGCGTCTTCGCGCCTTAGCAGTTCAAGGACACCAGTTTTGACATTGTTTTATCGCCTTCATATTTTCCACGCTTTTATGCTAAAAAAACTATCTATATTTTTTGTTGAAAGGATATAATTTGTTGATTTTTTTGGCTGGATGCATTTTTAGGAAGGATAGTCCGAGTCTCACATTTTCTTATTATAATAATCAAGGTTTGACCCCAATTTTAGTAAATCGACAACAAATATCTAGTATTTATAATATTACCATTACCATTTATAAAATTCATTTCTTTGCCTAAATCGTGTTCAATAACTGCAACGAGTTCCCCATAACCAATAGCTGATTCATATAGGACCAATTGACCATTGCCAATTGAATAAACAGGCGCTCCCCTAAAATTTTTGTATACATTTTTATCAGCTGGAGATGGACAGGAACCAAATGGATTTATGTCATCGCCTAAATGGTTGGATGGTACCAAAAAACTCCGGCACCCGTAAGACCCTGGTATATAAATGCCTTCCGAAACCGGATAATCTAAAAAGTCAACCAGTTCATAAGAAAATACTTTACTTGTATTTAAAATAAAGATAACAAAACTAAATAAAACAAGTGTAAACAGAACCTTTTTTGTTTTCACTACAAACCCTTCCTTTTTCTATACGAGAATCGGTGTCAACGAGAATCGTCAGGCAAAGCTTGAATTGTGAATTAAACTTTCCTTTATTCACAATTCAAGCTTTTGACCATAGTTTGCACACAAGGAGTTGGGCGGCCGGGCCGTTTACCCACGCATAGCTCGGTTGGTTAACTGCCCCGAGATGTGGTATCACTACGTGTCCGACACGAGCAACTGACAGGGTTGGACTTTCACCAACTGGATTGCAGCCTTGTCGGCTGCTCCGACGTCCCGCATTCCTAAGCCCTTACTGAGAGCTTGAATAGTTGCAATGATAACTCAAGTTTCTCATTGCCTCTTGCCCTTCGCTTCGCCGTTCTCAATTAACGTGAAGTACGTAAGATCGTACCCCTTCAGGCCATCTATCTCCCCAAAGGTAACGCGCACCGCATATGTCTCCCCCAAGTTTAGAGCATAGTCCTTGGTGTGGAAGTTAACGATATATTGCTTTTCTGTGGGGTCGATCCTCACGCTGTCTGTGCATGTGCCATAGGTGAAGGAGGCTATGGCGTCGCATTCGGAATTTGTGATAGTGACGTTAACCGTATCGTCATTGATAAATTCCCCTGTATTGCTCTCTATGGCCGTGAATTTAATAGGAAGAGTGCTACCATCGACGAGACTAAACTCGTCCATGGTTGTGATGGGTGGAAGAAAGGTGATGTTGTACAAGTTAGCACTTACGAAGATCATTTTCTGCTTGATACATAATGCATTATTACCATCCTTAACCGTTAAATTGATCGTATATATACCATCAGAAGAATATGAATGGTTAACAATTTTTCCGTAAGATTCTATTCCATCTCCAAATTCCCATTTATAAGAAATTATGTTGCCATTTGATAACGATGCGTCAAAAGTCAAGTTTTGTTCAATAACAGGTTTTTCTGGAGAATAATTAAATGATGCAGTTGGTAACATCATATCAATAGTTTCTTCAGGTATACCATCTCCATTTAAATCAACTTTACGAGTAATTGACTTTTCCCCATTAGCAAAATTGTCCCATTTAATAGTGTAATCATGAGCTTCATTGGATGATATTGAAATGTTGTCGATAGAAACTGTATATAATTCAAAGTCTTTAGCATAAACTAATTCCAATCCATAAGTTCCTGTCGCAGTCCCCTTAAATTGGTATCTATAATCTTCATTTACTGTTAGGATTAGTACAGTTTTGCTCTCTTCATTATATATAGAATTCGGTATATTTTCATTTATTTCTCCATTTATTAATCCGGTAACACTACCTTTCGAATCATATACTCTAAGTTCTGCAGGACTTTTAACTTTTATGGAACGCATACCAGAATTTACAATTTCTATATATTTTTCAGCGATTTCTGTTCCTATACTTTGAGCAACTTCTTCTGTAATTTCTTCTATACCTTCTGATACTGCCGCATCTTTTACAGCTTCGATCAAATAATATTTACCTTGTTCGCTCGTAAATAAGTTATTCATCACCGGAATTATCTTATCTCCTTGCATATTTTGAATATATGTTTCCATAGTAACTCCTCCTAATTCAGGAATAGGAATCTTTTGGAATACTGTCTGCAGAGTGGCTTCAGTGATTGCTTTTTTCGCGGCAGGTTCAACTCCGTAAAGATTACTGTCAACCACAAAATCTACTCCAGTAAAGAACATATCTACATAATATCCAGATCCAGGACTAATAACATTTACACCTATAGAAACCGCAAAAAAACTGACATCTTTCACTTTTTCTGCAACAAACATATTCCATGATATTACACTTTGATAGTAATTCAATGAATTTGTATACATTATTAAAGAATTTATATTTGATTGATGGGCAGCATCTAAATATAATTCTGCTTTTTCAAAATTTCCAGATTTAGCCAAATTTGAGGCATGCGCTAAGCTAGTTCCTGCAACTGTCCTATATCTTATTGCATCATACAAATACTCTAAATATGTATCATAATCCCAGGGCAGCATTCCTATCGGCATTTCCATAACTGGATATTCTATATTAAGATTTAACCATTCAGCATTAATTCTTTTTTTAATATCCTTATGAAGATCAAGAAGTAGTGGAACATCAGCAGTACCCACTGTAGAAGACAGCCCCAAATCATCCGTCGCTTCAATATAATATTCTATACCATCGGATGTAACTACGTCGCCTGGAATACTTTCTCTGAATTCGTATGAAGCAAGTCCGACTGATACCACAATTTCAACGTACTGTATTTCCCCTTTCTTTCGATAAAACAATTTTACTGATTGCAAACTATATCCTGAATCTTCCACATAGACCATCTCCCTGTTTATAACTATTTGAAAACAAACTAAATTATAATTTTATTTGTGTAGTGACAATTGCTTTTCTATTTTTTCCAATTCAAAGATTTTCCAAAGCTTTTTTTGAACAGCGCTTCTTTCGGTAATTTTACGTTCTGCATCTGCAGGACTATAAATTATTACAACTTCCTGGATATCTGTTAATTCATCTTTCAAGACCGTTGTACTCATTTTATATCCTGCCTGTTCTGTCATCCATTGCATAACTCTTATTAGAATCATCGAAACAACACAACAAAAAGCAAAAGCTCGAATTTTAGAATCCGTCCAATGTCGAATCGGCCTGAAACGTATTAATGTAACATCTTTTA
>Ga0255422_1198_pt1 | contig 13654 bp, 17 predicted proteins | sample ANMaggSeSYBR02D3_FD_182631 | JGI IMG/M metagenome (GOLD analysis project Ga0255422, IMG submission 182631) | Sediment cell enrichment communities from methane seep in Santa Monica Basin, California, United Staets - ANME aggregate JGI... | ecosystem: Environmental > Aquatic > Marine > Cold seeps >... | reverse complement strand
TAGGATTTGGTGGTCGATTTTCGACATTTGTTCGATTGGGCGCTCTTTTGCGTATTTTGCAATGATTCGATCGATTTCTTCAAGATTTTCGGTTACGCCGGTCAAAAATTTCTCTGTGAGTTCTTTGTCATAACGGAGTGTTTCATCGACGTTCAGCAGGTTCTCCTCCACCCAGCTTGATTCATTTCCTCCGCTTTGGAATAGTTGTTCAAAAAGTTTTTGAACTGCAATAATTCGCGATTGATGTCGAGGATCTGTTTTTGTCTTCATACGAATGATAGGCAGTTATGGTGTGTTATACCTTTTTCCCTTTGTACTTTCCACAGAAGGTGCATACAACGTGAGGTTCTTTCATTTTTTTACAACTTGGGCAAGCGACGAGTGTTGGCTTTTTTAGTGCCAGATGTGCTCTTCTTTCCCCTCTTCTTGATTTTGAAATTCTATGCTTTGGTACTGCTCCCATCGATTTAGTTTACTATACACAATTAATTAATAATACTTTTGCGTTTGGATTATACTTCAAACAGGTTTATAGGGCAAGGAAAGTTTATCTATTCAAGCCTCCATGTTGAATCAGAAAACGTTTGAGACTCGAAGGAGGCATTGATTAGTTTCTTGATAGTCTGGATATCACCTTTGCTAAGTGGCTCGAAATTATCATAGAACCCTGTGGACCTGTCAGGTAGGTACACAGCTTCTGGGAAAATCTGTGTGGTAGCAGTCTCCGAACGACCAAAGACATGGATGTGCAAATACGGTTGTTCTCCTTGCTTGAAAGCCCAGTTCCCCATGTCTTGGTAATTGACTTTGACTACAGGAACGCCTTGTTGTCTCATCCCTCTTTTAAGAGCATCTCCAATGATGATCGTTAAGCGCATTAATTTGATTGCTTGTTTTGGGGACAGTCTTGTTCTATCGATGATTGACTTATCTTTGACCTTTATTCTAATGTGTCCACCATCAGTTCTTGAGACAAATGGTCTTTCGTGTGATTCAACAATAAAACTTGTTGTTTTGTAAATTTCTGCCATTATGATCTTCTTTATTGTAATCTTTGAGTCATATTATCACCTTTCGGAGTTTTGGGAAAAGATCCTACTTTGGATAATCACTGCGTAGGTCATTATCGCCTGTTTGATATAGGTATCTGCCGGTGATATCCCCGTAAACAATGTTTGATCTGCCAATGTAGATCTCTGCAAATGAATCCCTAAAATTTCTCCATAAAGAAATAATTTCCTACGTGTGGCTTTACAAGAAAGACTTCAATAATTTTCCCTTCAATTATTTTGAAATGTGGGTTAAATAATTCCTCGAGTTCTTTTAGGGATGAAAAATAATGCTCCAGTCCTACTGGTGTACTTTGACCGGGTGGAGTCTTTCTGTATCTTTTACCTGATTGGTTGAAGTGAGGGCTCTTTTCGTTAAAAGAATACGATAAATATCTTCCACCTTTTTTGAGAATTTTACATACATTTTCTACATACTTTTGCCTTTGAGGCGGCATGATGTGGTGCATGAGTGCCCATTCAAAGATAAATCCAAAATTGTCATCTATCTTGTCTAACTTCATAACATCCATTGCGATGAAGTTGATTTTCACTCCTTGTTTTGCGGCATTTTTCTTTGCTCGTTTTATGGCATTTTTTGATATATCGACGCCGGTTACATCGAACCCTTTTGACGCCAAGTAAATTGAGTAAAATCCTTCGCCACAACCGACATCAAGAACTTTGCAAGGGTTGATTTTCCCGGTTTCAATTAATTCAACTAACTCTTTTGGTGGTTTGGATTTTGTCCAAACGGCTTCCTTCTCGTATATTTTTTCGAAAAGTTCTTTGTCGTTGTGCATTTTTTCCATAAATAGTTGTAGTATTAGAAATATTTACAGTGTCTCAGAGCTAAACTTTAATACAATTGGATTTTACTTGAATTCTGGTACTATTGAGTTGCGTGGGTGGCTTGTTGCACACCATTTAAAAAAGAATGTTTAAAATACGTCCGATTTTCTCTTTTGTTCTTTTCTGCATCCCCATCTCCACTGTAAATCACCGTCAGTCTTGTCTTTAAACAATGCTGTAAACACCCCTGAAATAATAAGGATGTCGAGTAAATACCTCAGTCCATTTTTCAACCCTGCTTCAGAGGTAAAGAAGTTGTTTACATAAGCTGAAATAAAAAGAAGTCCGATAAGAACAAGAACTGAAACCCACCCCTCCCACGAAATGGGAAAGAATCCATAACCATAGCTTTTTGGTTTAAACCAGTATTTTTTCATAAGGTCGATATTATAAAGATAAAACAGTTGAACTTATTGTACCAAATTGTGGAGGTTTGGCGAGTGGTACTTACAGAGTTTTATCTGTGGGAGGACTAATATACCTTTCGTGCTTTGTTTTGCATGAGCTTGCTTCGCTCCCTCTCCTGCATGTCTTTTTTCACAGGATGGCGCTGCTTCTTTACTTCTTGGTCCGGGTTTGGATCGTTTTTGAATCCAGGGAGCAGTTCGTCCATGGATTTTTTAGTAATCTTGATGTCGCCGTTTAGGTATGCTGCCTCTAACTGTTCTTGCCTTACTAATTCCCTCACGTTTCTTTCGTGTATTCCGAGTATCTTTGCCGCTTCTGTAACTGTGTAAAAGGTTAGATCTGTTTTCATATTTGTGTATTGATAATATTATTCAAAATTATATTATCTTTATATTATGAAAATATAATGAATATCTAAACTACTTGCGAATGTAGAATGAAATTACATTTTGTCCGTATTTTCGAGATTCAATGAGTTGGAGTTCTTTCGTTTCTTCCACCTTGAATTTTGGGGAGTGTTTCAGAACTGCTACACTCTCTGCCTTCAAGCAATTTGCTGTAAGTTGTAGTTGGGATTCATTTGCTGAAAGATATGGCGGATCTAGGAAGACGATATCGAATTTTTTTGCATTTGGTGCCAGGCAAAAGTTTTCGGCAGTATCTTGAATAACCGTTGCAGAGTTTAGGAGCTTTGTTTTTCTAAGATTTGAGTGTATGCATTCTATTGCTTCATCTTCTGAATCGATAAAGGTTGCATGTTTTGCACCACGGCTTAACGCTTCTATTCCTAGTGATCCTGATCCTGCGAATAGATCAAGGACTTCTGCATCGGGTATGAGATCGGTGATCATTGAGAATAGTGCTGATTTCGCCCTATCTGTGACTGGTCGAGTTCCCGACTTGGGAACTTCTAAATTAATACTTCTTGCTGTTCCGGAAATTATTCTTGCCATAAAACTGTTGTTTAAGATTGCTTGTAGTTTAGCATTGTTGTGGGGGAAGGGGAATAGCATGTTTTGGTTGGTGAACGTTTTCTCTTATTGTATTGACTCGATGCGCTTGACCGTTATTTACAATATAACATCAAGGTTTTTTCTCACATACTTTTGTGACCCAAAGTATGCAAAAGTCTTGGGGGAAACCAATTCCCTCTGTATCCAAACTTGGTATAGATAACAACCGGAATGGTTTCCGCCCAAACCCCAGGTTCAAACAACCCAGAACAGGTAACCAGAACACCATTGGTATTGGGTTATTCCCTTTTCTACAAAAGGAATGCTTTATAGTTCCCAGATTCCGTGGTCTTCCCCTCCTAGTCGCCAGTATATCACGCCTTTGATTCCAAATTTTCGGGCGATGTCTCTTCTTATTTCGATGCTTTCTGCATTCTGGTACCAAGCGGTTCCGATGTTTGTTGTCAGAACGTTCTCTTGAGAGGCAGTGTCTAGTGAGGTGGTTGCACCATTGTTTCGCATCTCTTCAACATCCTCCCATGTTAACGCAGATACTCCTGACGTTTTCCAATAATATCCGTAAAGGGGAAGGCCAAGTACGATTTTCTCTTTTTCGACTTTTGATAATGCATACCCTAGTATTTCCTCAAGCCAATAAGTTGGAGAAATAGCTCCGGCGTCTGTTGTAGAATTATGTGTCCAGTCGTATCCCATTATTCTAAACTCGTCGACGACTGCTCCAATTCTTCCCCAATCTTGGGCTTGTCTTGATGGTGAAAATTGATAAACAATATTGTCCGATTTCGGCAAGACTGCAATGGTTAGAACTTTCCCTTTTGCGTGTAGTGCATAGGCCAGCTCTTCAATAAATGTTGAGAATACACTGCGATCTGCTGCTTCAAGGTTTTCATAATCAATATCGATTCCATCGAAATTATAGGTTTCTACTTTTGTTATTATTTCATTAATATGTTTTGTTCTTAATCCGGTATCGTTCAGAATAACTGATAGTTTGGTCGAAGAGGGATTAGATATTGTAGGTATGATGGTCACGTTATTCTTGTGGGCAATTGCTACTTTTCCTGCAAATAAGCCCGGGTTTCTTTCGGTTAGTGTCCCATCGACATTTACATAAAACCATGTTGGAGAGACGGAGTTCAATTGTTTAGAATTCTGCGACACGATTTCAAATCCTCTGTTTTCGTCCCAGTAAGGGATCCACCCGGCAGTGTATAAATTTTCATTTTTGATTAATTCTTCTACTTTTGGTTTATCAGAGATTAAGTCTTGTATGGGGGTTTCTTTGATGGCTTCTTTAGTTTGGGAAATAAAATGCTGTGTTTTATTTAATACGTTCTGTGTTTCTTCGATTTGGAAAAAGAAAATATATCCTCCGAGGAGAATAATTATTAGGAATGTGAATATTGCAATAATCTTTTTCATAATCTGTATTGTACAGTAATGAATTGGGCTTGCCAAAAGGTTATTGTTTGTCTTAGTTGTTTCAGAGCAAAAGAACATCGTCATTGCGAGCGACTATGGGGAGCGCGGCAATCTTACACCTGAGTTATCTTGTTGTATAAATCAGTATACTCGGGGTTCTCTTTTTCTATTAGGTTAAGTTTCTTCTGCCTGGATCCAGCTTTAATTTGTTTCTCCCGTTCTATTGCGGTTACAATCTCATCGTAAATCTCGTAATAGACAAGCTTGTTAACATTATATCTGTGCGTAAAACCTTTAGCCTGTTTTTCCTTGTGTTGCCAAATCCTTTTAACCAAATCACTTGTCACTCCTGTATAGAGAACACTATTTAACTTATTGGTCATAATGTAAACATATCTTCGTTTTTCGTTCATAACCTAATTTACTAAAAGAGATTGCCACGCTTCCTCCTACGCCAAGGCTACGGAAGGACAGGTCGCTCGCAATGACGAATAGTGATTTGGATTTTTTAGTTGACGTAGAGCCTATCCTCTACTTTTTATCGTTAACTTATGACTTCTTCGAAGTCATGGACAAGCCATCCTCCTTCGCTAAAGCTTCGGATGGACACGGTGGCATGTCCTTACAAACTAACAACTACAAACTTATAACTTATTTCCCCCACTGCCGAATGATTTCATACAGAACAATTCCTGTGGTAGTTGCAACGTTCAGCGAGTTCGCTCGTCCGAGCATTGGGACGTCTAGTGTGATATCGGACAATTTCTGAACCTCTTCCGAAACGCCGTGAATCTCATGACCAAGAACAATGGCAACTGGCTTTGGAAATTCGAAATCAGAATAGTTTACGCTGTTTGGAGTTATTTCCATGCTAGCGATAGTCACCCCTTCTTTTTTAAGTTTCTTTATTACTGAGGCTGTATCTTTAACGTATTCCCAAGGAACGACTTCTGTTGCACCAATTGCAGTTTTAGGAATTTTATTGTGTGGTGGGTATGCTGTTATACCGCAGAGATACAGCTTCTCGACAAGTGTGGCATCACAAGAACGAAAAACCGCTCCCACATTGAGAGCGCTTCTTACATTGTCAAGAATGACAAAGACGGGGTTTCTATTTAGTCTTTTTACTTTTTCGGGTTGTCTTCTTAGCTGCATTTGCAGTAGTTTTCTTTTTTCGAGTCGATTTAGTTTTGGTCGTTTTCTTTCCTGTTTTTGCTTTTGACTTTGCTGCGACTTTCTTTTTCGTTGCAACTTTCTTCTTTGGGCTTTTAGAAACTTTTTTCTTTATACTTTTGAATGTTGAAGAAGCAACCTCTTTAACTGTTTTCCCCTTCATTACTTTTGGTAATAACAGAGCGACAAGCTGTGCTGCTACAAATCCGATTAAAAGTGGAAGCAGAAGAATTGTATTTCCGGTAAATGCCTGAATTGTTTCTTCTCTGTTCTCTTGTACATATGCCCAAGGGTCATCGAAAGAGTACTGGAGAATGATAACGAAGTTAATCATTAAAACACTTAAAACGGTTGCGAGGGAGGAAATATATTTTGATAAAGTTGTCTTCATTACTAGGTATGCAAATATTCCCAGCGGTAGGAATAATACAAACTGTAATTGAAGGTAGTGTTTGTAACTCTGAATTTCTAAACCTTGTCGCACCATGATTTGTAGCAATAATTCTCCGAGATAGATTGCTCCGAATACCCAGAACAGTGTGTTGATAAATGTCTGTTTGTTCTCTTTCATTTTCTAATGTCTACAAAATATAAATGGATTGTACCATCTTTTAGCTTTTCCACCAAATCTTTGTCGTCATATTTGAGTGGAAAATCCTGTGCAGCAAGATAAAACACTTTCAAGAAATTTGCAAGCCCTTTTTCTACAACATGTATACTTTCTTCCCCCGGCTTCTTCGCACTGAGTATCAAGGCGCGTTTTAAATCTTTTGCTTTCGCCAGAAATGCTTTGCTGCCCTTGTATTTTTTCACAGGTATCCTACCCTGCTCTGACAAAGTGTCCATCAATTGTTTTTTGTATGGTCCCCAGAATCCAAATAAATTTCTGTCGGTAAAAATCCAAATGTTCGATTTCTTTGCGACAATTTTCGCGAGTTCATCTAGATATTCTTTCTTAATATTTGAGAACCAGAAGTGAGGGTCGGTCAGTCCGCCGAAAAATATTCCGTCGATATCAAGGATGCAGAGAGTGTTTTCGTCAATTGCTTCCAAATGCTCTGAACTACAAAATGCGGAAAGGCTCTTATACGTCAGTTTCTGCATGGTATTCTATTTTGAAATAATTGAGGATGCGGTGTATGCAATGATAATGATAGTTCCAAGTGCTATTCGATAGTAGATAAATGGTTTGATACCTTTTTTTTCGAGAATACCAAACAGGAATCTGATTGCGAAGTAGCCGGAGCCAAATGAGGTAAGTAACCCGATTAACATTGGGAAGAATTCTATCTCATTCGGATTCCCGATGAGTTGGAATAGTTTGTATGCACCGGCAAGTCCAACTGCGGGGATGCTAAGTAAGAATGATAATTTTGCGGCATCTTTTATAGAGTATCCGACGTGTCTTCCTGCAGCAATTGTAATGCCGGATCGCGAGGTTCCCTTGATTAAGGCGAGAGCTTGTGATGCTCCAACCATTAATGCGTCATAGAAATCGATGTTTGCCAGTTTCTTTATTGGTTTCGATCTTTTGTCTATGAACCACATTAATAACCCAACGAGTATTAGCATTGCTGCGATTACAAGCGGCGATTCCGATTTATCAGCCAGTTTGTCTCCAAGCACGAGTCCGGCAATTGCGACAGGAACTGTTCCAATTAATAAAATTACCGGTAGTCGATCGCCATTGAAATTATCAATATTCAGTAATATCTGAGGATCGGATATGATTCTTTTTGTTACAGTTACAGATGTTTTTGCGAGGTACTTTACTTCTTTTTGGAAATAGAGAAGTATTGCGCCAAGTGTTCCCATGTGAACCATTACATCAAATGCGAGGGATTGTTGTGGCCAACTGAGAAGATAGGGAATGAGGACGAGATGTCCGGAGCTTGATACCGGCAAGAATTCTGTTATCCCTTGGATTAACCCCAGTATTATGGACTGAATGATGCTCATGTGTTTGTTTAGTAATTTACTCGATATCATTCATTGTAGTGAAAAAGTTACAAGGAGTAAACGTTATCGGTTTTCTCATGTATAATACGTTATATTAGATTTAGTTATGTATGTAAGATGACGCCTTTGCGGCGAGTAGTGGTAGCGAGTTCATTGCTTGCGAGCTTGCTTCTTGAAGGTTGTGCTCCTCCGTTATCACATATTCAGGCTGGGGTATATCCGGAGGTTCGACTCACCGGGGTTTCGGTTTCCTTGGAAGATTCGAATGTTTTGGTGGTGGGTGTATGTGCTCCCGGAGATATTGGAGGGCTTCTTTTCGGTGTGCAGCAGGCTGTGGTTTATGTCCATTTGGAGGATGTTGTTTGTAACAGTTGCGGGGAGGAAGAGGTTTTGGATTTGCTGGAAGTATATTGTGATACAGGAGATCATACACCACCTGCAAATCAGACGGTTGGAGTTATTGTTGGGGAGGCGGGAGTTGTTGAGCATATGTCAGTTTATTACACCAAGACGGGGAAAAGGGTTTACCTTGTTGATTTCGATGCTGAACTTGATGTCTTCGGCGGTCCATAATTTGTTTAAGAATATGGGTTGGGCAGATTTGTTTAGTTGAGTTCGTACTCTTCAAGCAATTCACTCTTTTTCTTTCCAGACTGGAGTTCATAGAGCTTTGCGTAAATTCCATCGTGCTTTAACAATGCCTGATGGCTCCCCTGTTCTAGAATTCCGCCGGCACCCAGTACGACTATTCTATCTGCCTTTTGGATTGTAGAAAGCCTGTGAGCGATGATGAGGGTTGTTCTATTCTCTACTAATCTCCAGATTGCTTCCTGAACTTTTGCTTCAGATTCACTGTCAAGCGCACTTGTCGCTTCATCGAGGATAAGAATCGGAGGATTTTTCAACAATGTTCTCGCAATTGACAACCTTTGTTTCTGTCCACCGGACAATTTCACTCCGCGATCTCCAAGTTTCGTTTCGTATCTCTCCGGCAATTTCTCGATGAACTCGTGAGCATTCGCAGCTTTGCATGCTTTAATCATTCTTTCTTCCGTCAGGTTCTCATCTCCATAGAGCAGGTTCTCTTTAATAGAGAGTGCGAATAGATACGATTCCTGCATAACAGTGCCAACTCTCTTTCTTAAACTTTCTTGTGTCACTTTTGCAATATTCTGTCCATCAATCAAGATTTCACCTTCTTGGGGATCGTTGAATCTGGTTAGAAGGTTCGCAATGGTTGTCTTGCCTACCCCACTCTTCCCGACGAATGCAATAGTTTCTCCGGGCTTAACTTTCAGGTTAAAGTTTTTGAACACTTCTTGCCCTTTTTTATACCTGAATGAAACTTTTCTAAACTCAATTTCTCCAGCTGTGAAGTTCAGCTCTTTCGCATTGGGGTCATCTTCAATCTCTGGTTTTGCATCTAGAATCTTCAGATAATCCTCTGCTCCGGTCATTGCCCTTTTGATGTCAAAGAACATCCAGGCTAACTGGAGTACTGGCTGCTGAGCCAATTGAATGTATTGGTGTAACAGGAAAAATGTTCCGATTGTGAATTCTCCGGAGAAAGTAAGCCGGATTACATATAGATAGATTAGCCAATTGAGAATGCTGAGCATCACATCTTTGATTGCTGCGATATCCCACATTTTCTGGAATTTAATTTCAATTTGATAGATCTGATCAAAAAACTTCTTCAATTTTGTTTTCTCGAAATCCTCTTTCACGAAGCCTTTGATTAATCGGATTGATGAAACTGCTTCGTAGAAGTGCGAGTAATTATCGTCGTACATTTTATTGTATTCTTTTTCCTGCCGTTTGTGTTTCTTGAGTACCCATATGCTAATTACAACGTAGGGGATCATGGCGGCTATTAGAAAAAGGGCAATTTCCAATCGGATAAAAGCAATGATTGCTATTGAAATTAATCCGGACAGCAAGTTTGGTACGAAATGGTTTGCAATTGCGTAGGTTATTCCTACGATTCTGTTGACTCCTCGATCGAGCTTCGACATTATTCGTCCCGACGTTTCTTGGTCAAAATATCCTGTGTGCAATCTGGTAAGGTGTGAGAAAGCTTTTTTCATTAGATGTGCCTTCATATTGATCGCTAGCCAATTACCGCTTCGTTCTCTGATTCGCCCTGCGATACTTGAGACTATGGACAATCCAAGGAATCCGACAAGTGCTGGCAGAACAGCCTGGAGCGCCTCTGTTGCGGGGGTTTGGTTCTCTACTCCTGCAACTATTTGGTCTGTCACCATTTTGTAAATCCACGGTGAAATCTGCCTGTTTGCAAGCGTAAAAATGATCATAACACCTACTAACGCTGTATAGCGCCAATATGGTTTGCTAAATTTTAGTACTCTTATTAAGTCTTTCATGACAATAATAAAAAAAATAAAAACTTCGCCTGTGGCCTTTTGAAATGCTCACAAAGAAAAGTTCTATATTATTTGTTAAAACGTTTTTTTCTGGAAATTTGCTTGGTCTGTACTAATACCATGGAAAGTTACCCATATTTTCGGAGGAAAGTATTAAGTTTTGTTTTACGGCGGATCTTCTCACCTTCTCCAAGAGTGGAAGCGTGTGTAGTATATGAGGAAAAGATGGGTGTGTCAAGGGGTTTGATACTTCTTGTCAGCTTCTACTTCGGTGTCATTATTGTATTTAGCAATGTGCGGAATGAGAATGTTTTCCCTCTTTATGTCATCCTGCACCTTTTACTGTCATTCTTGGGCGACAGACCTGGGTATCTATTTTTTCCATCTCCATTTTGCCGTGTAGATTCTAGAAACTATCGCAACACTTAGTTAGAATGAAAGTTAATTAAGTGTAGTATGTCAATGAAAGTGACTAAATTAACTAAATCAGAACGAGAAGGGATTAGTAAAGGATAAAGTGCATCAAGATTCCAATTGTTTTCAGCAAATTGAAACTAGCGGGGTATGTCATTGCGAGGAACGAATGGAATGAGTGACGCGGCAATCTGGGGGGGTTGAAAGAGGTTCCTGCCTGCCGGCAGGGCTTCGTCGTCCTTCCCTTCGACTTCGCTCAGGGTAAACTAGCTCAGGATGACAAACCTCCTCGCAATGACGAAAAATAAGGTGCTAACTTGTTTTCAACAAATTAGCACTAGCAGTGGGTATTTTATTTATAGTTGAGATTTTTCAATAATAAAACTTGATATTAGATCCAGCACTTTCTGGAATTGTTCGGGTTTTGAATAACGGTGATCAGCATCCCTAATAATTTTTAATTTGCAATTGGGGAATAATTTGCTGATTTTCTTGCTTTGTTCAATAGGTGCTGATTCATCTTTATCTCCATGTACAATCAAAGTTGGGATGCTGACTTGTTTGGCTACTTTGTACCCATTGTTATGATCAAAGTCTTCAAAAAAGGTGTATTTGATTTTATATTCACTATTTCCGTAAGAAATAATTCCCTTTTCTTTCCAGTCGTGTAGTTGTTTTGAACTTTTCTGAAGTGTGTCTCGTTCCTTATAATTTGGAATAGGCGACCTTAATACAAGTAAAAAGAGATCCTTTGTTTTGGAAGCTGCCATGATGCTTGCTGAGCCCCCAAAGCTATTTCCTACTAGTCCAATTCTCGAATAACCTAGATTTTTTAACACTTCAATAGCCTTCAAAATACTATCAACAGCTTCAGATATAGTTGTTTCTTCGAATCTACCTTCGCTTTCTCCTCTACCCATGAAATCGAATCTGAAAGTTGAGATAGTATGCTTATTAAGCATTGTTTCAAGTTGGGTATTAGTACTACCATCTTTGCTGGAAATAAGTCCATGACAAAGGATAATAATGGGGGTGGAGTTATTTGATGCAGGGTTCGATAATATTCCACAAAGTTTATTTCCTTTTGAATTGTTGAAAAATATCTTCTTTATCATTAAGTTTTTACGAGTTTGTTTATGAGAAGTAAAAATGCTGTTTGGATATTACCATATCGTTGCTTAAATTCGAATAACAAATTGGAACCAGTGGGGGTCGGTTTTTCTTTCTATGATATAATTTGAAAGTAACTTGTTTATTGAAGTTGTACCTAAATTACGATTACGCATTGTTTTATGGCAAAGAGATGTGGATTATTACCCTTGTATGAATCCTTGGAAGATGCTTTTCCGAATGGAGGGTTTCAGGTTGAGGGGGCGGATGTCGTTTCAGTAAAAGAGTTACATTTGCTTTTGGGGTATGGTACTTGGTACAAATTTATTGCAGATTATAGATTAGATTGGGAAGATGATCGTTTCCAAATGCACGTTGGTCCATTAGTAATTACAACTGTTGATTATATAGAATCGCCAATGACTCCGTCTCATGCTGGTATTGCTACGGATGCAGGTTTAGAACCTGAGAAGTGTTTTGGTGGTATTTTACGTATTAATCAGGAAACGGGGGAACTAGAGATTGATGGGTGCTTTACAGCATCTACTGTTAGTGTTCGCTTAGGTCATAGAGCTGAGCAGGCTTATAAATTGGCTATAGCGGTATCTGAGGCAGTAGGAGTGACTGTTATTCAACCAGAAGTTTAGAAACAGGGAACCTTTTGTTTCCGTCGCCCCGCATCGCGGGGTGACTAGCACGGGAAAGTGCATTAAGGTTCCAATTACAAATTGGAACCAGCGGGGTCATCCTTCAATCGGGTCGAGGGCAGGCAGGTAACCCGGGAATCCATTTTTTGCTCTAGATTCCCGCCTTTGCGGGAATGACACAGAGATATGGAAATATGGTATTTGAGACTACGATTGTTTCTCTACATTTACCTTGAGCTCAAAGTTCATATCGTGAACCAACCCTTTTTCGTCCGTTTCATCAGTCCACGCAGCAAGTTGCCCGAATAAGTATTTTATTGGAATTTCCTGTTTGAAAATAAACTTCCGTTTGTATTTTACCTCGAAAACATTGCTTGTCTTCCCTCGCCTATAAATTATTGTGAACTTATCGTTAGCATAATTTTCCACAACAAGATCTTTAGCGAGTGGATTCTTACCTGCTTCGTTGTAGTAGGTTGCATATAAGGTGTTGCTTGAACGATCTTTGCTCAGGTGAATTAGAGGGTAATTTACGCCATGCCTATTTGTACACGGTTGTCCATTGGTGGAGAGTTTAAGTCCAATCCGCCAATAATCTCCAGCTATGGGTGTGACAATAAATCTACATGGGCGCTTTTTATTAAGATTTACTTGTTGCGAGGCGGCATCATCATATCCTGAAGCGGGTTTTCTGAAGGTTATCGTCGTGCTCGATGGGGGGGGCTTTCTACTAATATGGAGGAGTATGGGCTGCAAGAAGAATGCTCCGATTCTTACGTAAATGGATATCAACAGCTTTGGAAAAAGAGAGAGGAAGTTAAGGATTTTGAGAATGAAACGGGATAGTTCATCAGACCTATCTCTGACATAGTAGTACAGAAGCATCATGAAAGTTAGGAGGCAGAGAAGACATACTATCATCCAAAGGTGTGTTTTCGTTAGTACATTTCCGAATATTGGTATTGATGTGATTGCTGACTCGTCGGCAAAAATGAGCCCCAGTAATCCGAGGATAATCATTCCAATAACAAACAAAACTGGGGATTTTTGTTTGAGATAATTCAGATACTGTTCTTTCATCGATTTTATACATGTAATATCGTATAAAAAACTTATAGCATGCTTATGCTTTTTTCTCAACCTTTTATCGACTTCCTCACCCGCTTTATCAAATCCAGATCCATCAAACTTGCGAATTTTAGATCTGGGATTCCGGATTGTTTCGTTCCATAAACCTCCCCCGGTCCGCGGGATTTGAGGTC
>Ga0255422_1196_pt1 | contig 13697 bp, 11 predicted proteins | sample ANMaggSeSYBR02D3_FD_182631 | JGI IMG/M metagenome (GOLD analysis project Ga0255422, IMG submission 182631) | Sediment cell enrichment communities from methane seep in Santa Monica Basin, California, United Staets - ANME aggregate JGI... | ecosystem: Environmental > Aquatic > Marine > Cold seeps >... | reverse complement strand
TTTCTTTGTTCCAGGGAGGCAACTTGAGTTTTCAATTTCTTCAATTTTTTGTTGGTCCGTGCCAACCTTTTCTTGATTTTATATTCCTTAAGGTAGTTGCTACCGTATTTTTCAGCTACAAATGTTTCCACTTCACTTCGGATTAGCTTATAATATGGGTTCCCAAACACACTATTTATGCGGTAATGTAGTTTGCCATCTTCAATGCCCTCGATAATTTCCTCCTGTGTAAGCCCAAATTCGTTTCGGGCGGACTTATCACTAAGAGTAGCACCTTTCTTAAACCAGGCGGAATTTATTTCCTGATCTTCCATCATCGTTCCCTTTTTTTATTTATAATGTAAGTTCTCTAATGGGCTCTACCAGCCCCGCAAACTTCGTATGATTCACCGCAATCACATGATCAAGGTCTTACTCCTTTGGCTCCAAATTCTCAAACTCGAATAATTAACTACAACTCTATCATCAAAGTTTGGCGGTTTTGGCCCCATTATGGCCCCTTTAGGATATAGGCTGTCCCCGCCCCAGTGGTGTCGATTTGCTCAAAAATTCCCGATGATACAAGATCTAACAAATCTCTTGAAGCGGTTCTTTTAGATGTATTACAAATTTCCTGGTACTCTTTATTCGTAATCTGTCCTTTTTCCTTGACATACATCACTGCTTTGATCTGTCTTTCATTCAGGTTCAGACTGCGGAGATATTCTTCATCATAGACATCTTTTCTAAACACAACCTGGAACCCCTGATATTCCTCAAATATTGGTTCTGGAAGTCCGGCATCGAGACAGTGTTGTTGTATTTTTTCTATGCCGCTGCCCCATCTTTCGATAAGTTCAGTATCATACAATACTTCTGCCAGTCCTTTGTTTCGCAGTGTTGATGAATGTGGCTTGTATAGTTCTTCCAGTGTAATCCCATAGGGTAAAAACCCGGGACTCCTGATTATGAGTTTGTCGTCATATATTCGCACTTCTATGTTTGAGAAGATTGTATAGTCCCGATGGCAAACGGCATTGATGAGGGCTTCTCGCAGGGCCTCTAATGGGTAATCCCATTTTTGCTCTCTTTCTGGCCTGCCTGTCATCACAAATTCGACATTGATATTTTTGCGTATGAAGTCCATGACTTCGTCGATCTGCTCAAAAATGGTGCCAACGATCATCCTGTCATCAATTACAATATTTTTTTCTTTGAATCTTCCGCAGTGTATTGCTGCCTGGGAAATGAATTTATTTGTCTCTTTTGAAAATAGAAGAATTGATGCCCAGGTAGGTTGGCCTTCAGTTATGAGGTTCATTTTCTCAAGAACATGTATTGGTTCTTCATCGTCGCCCACTTTTTTTCTGCCTGTTTCCCTGGCTTTTCTGATGTATCTATTTACGTTGTCTATGTCAATATCTTCAAGGGTGGCATCTTTTACAGGATATTTGTCCCAGCTCATTCCTGTTGAGTGCAGGTGCATTTGTGCCACTTCCTGCGCATACATGGCACGATTGCTGCTGTCCACTCTTTTGAGACATCCGCCTTTTTTTGATATGGGTTTGATTGGATTTTCTTTAATTTTTACTGCGATAACGGTCATTCCACTGACCTTTATTTGTTCGATTTCGGGGATTATGCGGGGGTCTGTGCTCTGGGATATTTGATTTGTCCAATGGTTAATGGTTTCTTTTCCGATTTTGATGCCCTTGATGTTATTTTTATCAGATACGCCTATGAAAATAGTACCACCCTTTGTGTTAGCGAAAGCTACTGCTGATTCGATGGTTCGTCCATCGAATTTTTCTTTGAATTCGACGGTGTCGGATTCTCCGGTTTTAATGAGGTCTGGTAGGTTCATATCTGATTTGAAGATTAGGTATGTAATGATGGTTTTTTTGGAAAAATGGAATCAATTTCTATAAAAAATGACTTTGAACTGTTCGTTTTCTTTCTCTTCAATGAAATCAACAGTTATTCCTGCTTTTTCGCATTCATGAAGAATTCTCTGGATACCTGTTCCTATCCCTCGATAGGGTATATCTTCAATATCCTTAAGCATGGAAACTAAGATTGGGTTACGCTCGATGTGGATTCCCACTTTTATAGATTCCACATTGACCGTATTTGGTAAAGCTCCCGGACTTATGATCTCAACGCGATTGTCAAAGATAAATATCCGGATATTGCTGGAAATAAAATAATTGCGGTGGACTATTGCATTAATAAGAGCTTCTTCTAAGGCAATTTGTGGAATTTCAAGGATGCCTGTTGTGTTGAAGTGTTGATCTTTCTGTACCCATCGAAGATTATTTATCAAAAATGACCTGCTGGCTTCGAAGGCTTTGGATATGTTACCGCTGATGTCCCGACTGTCTTTATATTCGCTCACTGCAGGTGAATTTCCCGGGAATAGAACTGCTTTTATAACAAACTGTGGTTTTTTTTCTTCTGGTTTTTTACCAAATGCCAGAAGACCAGCAAGTGTCAATTTATCATCTGCCATTAGTTTTAGATTTGACATTAATTTCTCAAGCGAAATGTTGAGGTCTTCAAGTTTTTCGTTTGTCCTGTGCTCATAAAAAGACCTGAACAGATCAATATTGATATCGCTTGAATTTGTGCCCTCGACCGGCATTTCATCCGCATAAAGGTGCCCTGAGGATTGGAGTAATCTCTGTATCTCTTCCCTTTTTGCTCTTCTTTTATCTGCCCCTGTTTTCACCCAGATGTCTTTGCCGTTTGCCATATAGAACTTATTCGACCCCATAGGTACGCTGATAACCATGACTATTCGATCCTGGAATTTTATGTTTTGAGTGGTAACGTTGACTTGTGGGTCCATCTTTTGAGAACATGTACTGGATACCCATTCATTTAATTTCCGGATATCTTCTTTTTTCAGTCCGGTGATCTCCCCATCATCGGACACTCCCACTATGATATTTCCTCCATTTGAATTACTGAAGGCACATATCTCAGCTGCTAATGCGTCTATGCTTTCAAATCGCTTTTTGAACTGGGTCTGTGAATCTTCGCCTTTTTCGATGAGTTCTAAAAGGTCTGAGGTGTCCATTGATGATGAATCTCCTTTATCCGCTGTTATCTGCCATTGTCTTTGGATGCTGTAATGTTTGATGCTTTGCGATAAGTTCCCGGACAGCAGGAACTAATTCAACAGGAACATCTATTGTAGTCCGGGTTCTGTCCTCATAGGCTGCCTCATCCTCGGCTAAGGCTTCCTCTTCTGTTTGTTTTTCATAATGGTCCAGAACTTTGTGTACCTTCTCTTCATCCCATCCTTTTGGGAATTTACTCTGCTTCATTCTTTTTTTCGCCTCCTGCGCTTATATGCTACTAATGGTTTACCTGTCAATTCAAAGGCTGTTATGATAAAAACACTTTCTTGCTTCGGGTCTGGATTATTAATTACCCTGCGATAACGTCCTGCACGGGTCTGACCCAAAGCTATCCGTGAACCGTCTCTGCCGGCGGTCTTCCCTGGGTCTTAATAATACATCTTCCACTTCGCTCTCGGATATATTGTGATTATATATGTGGGGTAGACCTTTTTCCAGATCAATATAGTAAATATAGCATGTATTCATAATTATATTTCCTTATTTATGGCTATTATCAATTCTTCGTAATACATACGATGCAAGTGTAAAAAGGTCTAAAGCATCTTGCTCATCAAGATTCCATTCGATTTTTGGAGCATGGGCAGTGGGATTTCGAAATGTTCCAAACAACCCTTTCGCTAAGTTTGTAAATCCTCTCTGTTCACTTTTTTCGGTATCTGTTTTAAAAGTATTTATCTTAAGAATTGGGTCGGGTCCACCAAAAGCATCATCTATGAGTTGGGCGCCATCGCTATTAAGACCGGTCATTGAACGAACTTTTAATGCTACACTTTTTGTAGCTTCGAGTACGGCATGAAAATAATTGTCTTGAAGCAATTCAGTTCTACAAAAGCGTAGTATATCCTTGTGCAAGTTACGATCGAAAACAGAAGTTTTAAGCTTTTGAGATCGCTTTTCTGCTTCTGCTAATGTTGAAACTGGCTTGATTGTATGAAACTTACCATCATCTCTGAATTCCAATCCATAAAAGGCTAAAACAATATTTACACCTCTTAACATTAAATCATAGTGATCCCTGTCATTGATATATCTCGTAGGTTGCAGTGCTTTAGCGATAAATGAAAGAACCCTAGTACCAGACTGGCGTTTATTTTGATCTTCAGCAAGCGCATTGTACAAGCGTTTCCACTTCGTCATTGTTGGGTCTGTATCGATAACACCAATTTGTGCTAATGTGTGACCAATCTCACTACCCGTCAATCCTGTATCTGTGTCGGCTAGAACTTTACATAATGCCTCAAGGTCTCCTGATTGAAATGGTTCACGCTTTTTGTCTGGTACCACAATAAAACCTCATTTTTGCTATGTGCGTTTAACAATTGTATATGACATTTCGCGTGTTTGCGAAGGCGAGGGAACGACAGTGACCGAAGAGTCATGGAAGAAGAAAGGCTTCTGGAAAGCCGTCGTTTTGTGGTTCTCTCTCATTTCATCTCCTCAATAGTTTCTTCAATTTCATCAGGACAAATGATTTTTAATTCATACTCTTTAAACAATTGGTTGTATTTATATCGTAATTTTCTTTGAAGTTCTTCTGCATTATCTTTCCGATTCCACAAAAGGTATGCCTGCTTGATCTCAATTCCTTCTAAATCTAATTGTTTGATATGCTTCTTGATTTGAGAAAAACAACTATCCGTTTCAGAACGAATTGCAACCGAGTCTTTTTCAGACTTGAACATCTTACATTCTATTAGAATACATTTATTTATTATGAAGTCATTCTCATATTTTTCTGAATATTCTCCTACTTCGAACTCAATGCCTTTATTTTTCAATATCCACCCAAGGTAAACAGATAAAAGGCCATCTTTAGAAAATATCGCTTCTTTTAATGTTCCATCTAATGAGAATATTGATGCATAAGATTGTGGTTTATTACAATTCAAACAGTTATTTCGAGATATTTTTGAGGGTGCGATTCTCCCATGATGTTCAGAATAGGATGGATTCTCAAGACTACAATTTTCACACCAAAATATTGTACTCTTATTCTCAATCAAACGATTGCGATATAGTTCGTCAAGAACGTTCAAACATTCTAGAAAAGAAAGCCCTGATCGTGAGAGAAGATTTCTTAACCATAAACTGGAAGATAGATGTAAAGGCAATATATAATTCGGCATCATTTTCTTGGTGCTGTCGAGAACTTCTTCGATATTTTTCATCATCCCTGATATTATCGAAATAATTATTTTCTCAATCTTTGACTTTATTAACGGATCGATTTTCTCCTGCTCAGTTTCAATTGCAGATTCAATTTCTTTATCAAAGGCGTCGAAGTTAATAGTGTTTTTATAATCTTTTAAAATCTCTTTCATGACCCGATAATCAAACCTTTCAGTATTAATGAGTCTCTTAATATTAGGATTACTTCGAATAAATTGAATTGCAAAATAAGCCACAACATCATTAAAATCGTCTGTTAATATATCCCATTTGTTTTCATCAATCCCAAACATAGACTGGAGTATAATTTTGCCATTGCTAATCACTTCAATTTCGCTCGATACAACATATTGTAAAGCCGTGGACTCGACTTGTGTCGATGACTCATTTTCATTTATTGTTAGGTTACATAGATGGAAATACGGGATCTGCATTTCATCTTCTATACCAAACAAATCAAAGCGGTGAAGGAATAATAGTCTTTTATGGTGAGGATTGCTTGAAATCTGCTTCAAAAATTTATTTAGAGGCATATTTGAAATGGCATTTTCAATTAATTCTTTAGTAGATTTATCTGACTGAACTGAAGCTCTAACTACTTTATCTATTTTTAAATCTAACGATTCATTTTCATTCATTTTTTTACCCAATTTTGTTTATCCATTGTCGATATCCACCAAACGCTTTACTCCATGATTGCGTATAACGTTGTATATCCGAACAAATGTCGCATATACATCCGTCTTGTCGATCATCTCCAGCTTCAATCATAATTCTCTCCTTATCATACCTTCCCCACCAACCCCTCAAACTTCGCATAATTAACCTTGACCCCATCATCCAGATCAATATCAATATACTCAAGCGCTTTATTATTCAACACCGCATCATAATCCATAAGCTCCTTAACCTGCTCCCCAAGCTTCCCCTTCTCCGCAGCAGACTCATCCCCCAACATCCCGATCCTCGCATCCAGTTTCGCCTCAAGCTCAAGCAGATAATCCGTCCTCATCTTAGCCAGTGTTTCCCGATCATACCTGTGCATATACACCAGCGCATTGAACCCCCTGCCCTTGCCTGATGTAAAGAGCCAGTAGATGGGCCTTTTTTTGTACATCTTGACATGGTCTTTGAAAAACGATTTCAGGAAATAATCCCGTATCACCTTCTCAGGCGACCCACCGCCCTTCTTCGACTTCGACAGCGCCCCTGCAATAAACTCAAGGTTCTTGGCAAGGCTCTCTGCCCCGAATGTGGCTTTCAGGAATTCCCTGAACCTGGACACGATGTCGTCTGTGAAATATTCATCCTCAAGTATAGGGATGATGTTATCGTCATCCAGCATGAAACTCGGCACAGGAACCTGTTGCAGATAGTCTTTAATAGTCTCACCCTGGTTAGCTAGAATCAGACCCGGCTTGTCCAGTGAGTAGCGACCGAACATGCAGCCCACGGCATAGGAGATGAACTCTTTAATTGTATCAGTCAGTAGCAGAGTTTCCAGTTCTTCATCGCTCTTCTTACCCTTGTAACGATAATACGGGTTGCATGCCAGCGTGATCTCGGAAAGTGGAACATCCGGTGTTAGTTCATCCTGTAAGCCATAAGCTTCAATGAAAATGCGGTTATTCTCTTCTCCCAGCCGCTGCATTTCAATGGTTATCTCACGCCAGTGTGCGCGGAGTTTTGTGTAGGTCTCTTGGAAGGTTGGCTGGCGATATTCGGGTTGCAGGAGTGGTGGGGTTATGAAATCCCAAGAGGTTTCGTAAGAATCCCAGTCGCTTTTTGAAATTGAAATGAGGTATTCTACCATAACTTCTATTTGATTTAGTCCAGAGAATTTCTTGAATGGGAGTTTTAGTGCATCACCGACATTAACCTGCATTGTTGGATTTATTATCATCATAGATTGGAAGGAAAATTTTGTATTAAGAAAACCAAGAATTTGATTCGTTGAAAGTCCTTCTCCAATTAAGATTGTTGGTGATGCCGATGAAAATTCCGAATTTTTTACCTTCAGTCTGTAGGCTGTCTCGCCTGAACTTATCCCTGACCAAGTAATTCCAATACGATTCCAAGTTGAAGGATTGCTCAAACCACCATGCTGTGAATAAAATCTCTTAGCATCATCTGTCCAGTTTATTAGAAACTCTATGTTTCCATACCATCTACGTGAAATACCACCTTTATTGTAGAGTTTCCATTTATTATCTATACCAATACTATTTTTTGACACTTCCCAAATCATTCTTACATATAGTTCATCATTATGTGTCTTACATCTCCCACCGGATTCAGTGAAATCGAATAAATGCTCAGTACAAAAAACTTCCCTCACTTGTTCGCTCACCCAATAAGCAATCGGACTCCCCGGTATCTTCTTAAAATCAGCCGCAGAGGCGCGGTAGAAATTGGGGACCGGGTTATTTGCTGAATTATCATTGGCATGGGTTGATCCCTCTTCGAGAAGTTGGCGCTGGTTCATTAAGTTTTCAAAAACATCACATGGCTTGCAATGGATTTGCAGGCTTTCATCGGTCACACGAGCACGGGCACGACCATCAGGATATGCGCTCATTCCACATCCTCCTGACCCTCTTTGGCTAAGAAATCTTTGCCTTTGGTCGTCAGGCGGTATTTTTGGGTCGGACTTTTTGGTGAATTTGGTAAGGTCATTTCAACGAACCCAGCCTGGATCGCGGGTTTAAGATAATCATAAACAAATGTCGGCCGACTATTCAAACCAATGTATACCATTGCATCCCGTCTTCCCAAAGGTTTAGTTTTAAGGCAGAAGAGCAAAGACCTTACTTGTTCGGTTACATGTTCGGTTACTTGTTCGGTTACATGTTCGGTTACATGTTCGGTTACTTGTTCGGTTACTTGTTCGGTTACATGTTCGGTTACTTGTTCTGTCGATGTCCTGGAGACTTCAGTCGACATTGATTCGGCAAGATATACAGTAAAACGAACACGCATGCCAATCTCTTCTATCTTGGGTTCCGGAAGGTTTTGTTCTTCTGCCTCATCTAAAATACGGCGGAAACCACTGCCCCACTGTTCGATCAGATCCAATTCCCTAAACACACGGGCAATCACACGATTACGTATTTTGGATACACCCTGCTTCACATCTTCAACAGTCATGCCCGGAAGCAGGATCCCTGGATTCTCAATCTCTACCCTATCGTCATAAATAGCAACCCGCAATGGTGCGCCTATTTGCGAATAATCAGCATGCACAATAGCATTGATAACAGCTTCACGTACAATTGTCAGCGGGATGCTCCATACATCACGGCGTCGGATCTGCGAAAAATCAGCTCCGCGCATGGCATGCTTTTTAATGAACTCAATTACACGTTCAACAGCAATAGGCAGGTGTTCATGTATCTCGATGTGATCAAAAATGACGCTTTTTGTTGTGCCGGAAAAACGTCCACATTGAATCCAGGCATCAGAAAAGCGCTCTTCACGTTCGATACCAAAAAGCAGTACTCCGCCGATGGTTGGAACCAGCCGTCCTTGTACTTGCTTGAGCAGTTTCAGGGTGAGCAGTTCTTTTTCACTCAACTCGCGCTGGTCTTTAAACAGAGCTTTTGCCACTGCTATGTCCAATGCATCTGCGTTCAGTTCGGGCAAGGGCATTTCGTCAAATGCAATGCCTTCAGCGCTGCGTTTAAGCTCTGCAATAAGCTCCCGATCAGCTTTCCTGTTCGTGGAACCCAATCGAACGTAAATCCCTTCATTTTGACCTTCTTTTTTTAGCCAGTGGGGGCGGGACCCACTTGGATAAACTTCAACCTTAAGCAAAGTTTTATCTTCAATGGAAATCAATTCCACATTGGGAACCAATCGTGGTTTAATACTGTCAGCGATCAAATTGCATATACGCTCTTCTTCATCCAGCGGATCCTCAACACCTAAAACCTCTCTGGATTCATCCTCCACTCCGATTACTAAGCCCCCTCCGGCGGTGTTGGCAAATGCTACAAGCGTTTTAAGAATATTCCTGGGAGAGGATAGGTCGCGCTTGAACTCCAGCGTCTTGCCCTCTGGCATGGTGATGAGTTGAGAGGTTGGAATAGTCATTAGGACTCCATTTGATTTGTTTCAATATTTCTGGCCTGCATCACTGCTTCACGCAGCCATTCATCCTTTTCCGCTTCGCAACTGCCATCCACAAGACGGATATAAGCCCCTTTATACTCAGAATACTGTGCATCCTCAATAACAAAAGCTGTGGTTGAAACTACTTCTCCGCTGATACTGTCAAAAGCTCGTGGACCAAGGTGTGCCATGGATAGGATCGTGTCGTTATTCAGGATATTCTCGCGGAGTTTTTCAAAGGATGAAAGGAACATCCAGCTTTGCATGGTTATCATTGCAACCATGCCTTTTTGCATTGCCATGTCAAGATTGCGCTCTATAAACATAGCAAAGAAATCAGACTTGCTGTTAGGGTAATTGTCCTGTGCAAACGTCTTCAACCTTGCGTTCATGCCCTTGCCACCCATGTACGGCGGGTTGGCAATGACCACATGGTACTTTGGGCTGAGGTAATCTGCCTGCTCCAGGACTTTGAGCACTTTTTGGTGGGTAGTGAAGTGTATCAGGTTGCCGGATAAGTTCTTATCGTTAAGCATGTGCCGGATGTCCGAGACGTTCGTGGTGGCAGGGCGGATGAGGGAACCGAAGTTGTCAGCCTCTTCGAACTGGAGTAAGGTGCTTTGAAGTTCCGTGGTGAACAGGTTGCTGCCGATGGCTGCTATGTACGATTGCAGTTCATCGTCCTCAAAAGAAATGCTTTGCAGCGCGCAGATATTAGGCTGGACCGGGTTGCGTAAGAAATTGCGGTGTTTTTTTCTGGCTTTCATAGTCAGGGCAAAAGCTGCCAGTTCACAGGCACGCTTGTCAATCTCAATGCCGAAGAGGTTGTGGCTCAATATCTTTTCAGGGATCTCTGAGTGGGCATAGCCTTCCTCTTCGTAGATGGAATACAGCAGGTCAAACGCATAGACCAGCATGTGTCCTGAACCGCAGGCAGGATCGCAGATCTTGATCTCTTCCGGGGAGTTTATTCTCAGGAAATCGGTTTCAGTTTGCTCAGGTTTAATGTAATATTCCATCTGCTCGAATAAACGGGAGTGAGGGCGATTAAGCATCCACAAGCGGCCTAAGGAGTTTTCAACAAGATAGCGGACGATCCAGTGAGGTGTGAATAACTGTGTGGCTGCAGGAATGTTCTCCTTGCTTATCTTGATGTTCTTTTTCAGATCCTTGAACACCTTCTCCTTCCTGGGAGCAATGTAATCCTGATATATCCACCCGATAACCTCGACTTCCTTCCAGTCATCCTCTTTGATAATGTTGTTTAAGTCCACCAGGATTGAATCAGTATGCAGCAACTTACCAGGGAACAGCAGTTCAGTATAATCCTCAATCGGTTCGAACAAAAACGGCATAATGTCATTCAAGTAATTACACAGGCTTAGGGTAAGGTACTTGTACAGCTCCTCATCCTTGCCCCCCGATTTCAGGTCGAGAACAGTATCCCTGTCCATGTTTAAAAAATCCAGTTTCAGGGACTTTGTAAGGATATCAGGTTCCGGCTTTTCTGGCTCATCAGACGAAAACACCTTAACAGGAAGATACCCGTTGACCTCCATGAACTTTAAGGCAACAAAACGGTTGAACCATGTGTAAGTAATCTCATCTATGACCAGGTTATACCCTTTCTCCCGCACTTCTTTTACAAGCTGCTCTCTCTGCTGCTTGATCTTTATATTAAAGACCCTGCCACCAATGACAATGGAATCCTCAAACTCATCATCCACATCCTGGATAGTATCAGGAAAAATGCCATAATAAGCAGCCTTTCTTTGTGTCTCTTGCAGGAGCTTCTCCCTGACAGTATCTGAGAACCGGATGATACTGGCTTTATCCATATTCAGAGCACCCGTATCTTTTTCTCTTCTTTTAATATTGCCTTCATAGCCGCTCCCAGGTTCTCAATATACTCGTCAATATCTTCTTCGGTTTCGAGATTCTTTTTGGTTTTGAACACTGAAGATCCCCTCAGGATTTCCACAGGAACGGCTTTGATTTCACCTTCCCCAACTCCTGCCTCCCTGATCTTCTGTTTATCCTGCTCAATGCTTTCATATGCACGGCCATTTAATTCATCGATCCTTGAAATCAGGAATTTCACAAAAACACAATCATCTGCTGCAATAGTATTTTTCTCAACATCATCGAAACTGTTCATAACAGACTGTTTGAATTCATCTTTGTCCCCTTCATGATTTGCAAATTCCTTTTCAATATCCCTTTTCACAGACTCCAGTTTTGACTGGACTTCCTGTTTTAAACCAGACAATGCACTTTGAAGAGACACATCAATTTCACTTTCCAGTTGTGGCAACTCTTTGATCCTCGAATACGGTTTATCAGAAGCAAGTATGCCTTCAATCTCACCCACATCCGATTGTGCCCCCAACGCTTAAGAACTGGGCATTTCTTCTGAATGTATCAACCTTCTTTAAAAGACGCCTGAATATCCCAACCTGGGCGCTATTGAAAAAAGCCATCACAGGTTCCACCTTCCGGCGCACCCCCTCCAGTTCATCCCTCTCCTGCGCAACCGTTTCCAGGAACATAGACGGGTCTGTAACACCCTGGACCCTCTTCAAAAATGTTGCATAATTATTGATATCCTCCTCTCCCGGATACCTCTTCTCCTCAGCATATTTACCGGAAATAGTCTGCACTGCCAGCAACTCATCAGTTAGGATACCGTGTGAAAAATCATAGAGGTCATTCTCCTTATCAGGAATATCAGTTTTATCGAACACATCCCTCAAAACAGACTTAACAGCACTGATGATCTCAGCTTCCGTCTTTTTCCTTACTTCAATAATAAGCTTATCAGCATCCTCCCTTCTGGTAAGATAACTGGCGATCTCCTCTGCGTTTAAACCAAGATAAGTCCTCTGGTGCCGCAATTTCACCTCTTCAGCAGCAAACAGGGTGGCGACAAGACCAGCAGTGGTCATATCCTTCCATCCGTAGGGCTTTCTCATGAAATGCTCCTTAAGGTCCTTCAACACCACAGTAGTATTTCTCTCATCACGAATTGTGACATAATTAAACACTTCCTCCAGTGCCAGTTTATTCGTTCCGGATTCACCAATGCCAAACTTTTCAAGATCATCTGACCTCAGTATGCGAAGGATATCAGTATCTGATTCATAAGGATAAGTGACATACGATGATTTGCTATAGACATTTTTCTCAAGTATCTCGAATCCATCCTTAACCCTCTCCTTTGGATTATTTTTTGCGATACCGGTCACTTCTTTCCCATCAATGAAGACCCTTGCATCCCGCACTCCCTCATGTATCCCCAGAATCCAGGAGTCTTTTAACTTTTCAGCTTCCTGCCTCTTATCCCCCAATATTCTCTGTATCTCGGGAATATTCCGGTTTGAACTATTCTGCAACAGATACTTGTTTATCTGGAGATAGCGCCTGATCAGGTCTACAAACTTGCTCTGCTCAGGGAAAATAAAAAGCAGGGTATCAGTAGAATCTATATTACTAAGATTCTCCCCACGCAAAGACTGCTGAGTGCTGCCCCGCAACATATCATCTGAGAACGGAGTTAAGAATTTGATGGTAAGGTCCGCATTTGCCAGACTCCTGACCTTCTCATCCACACAACGATTGAATTTCCGATCCCCTACCTTGACCGGACAGACATCATTGGAATTATAAATCACATTATATATCTCATCAAGGATCAAGTGCTTCTCAATATCTAAGTTCTTTATCTCCCTGTTGATCTCCTGCTCCTCATTTGTCAGGAAATGGAATGTATCACCTGATTTATTGATCAAGGTCTGTTCTTCCAGTCTCCTGAGCGACTCAGCGACACTTTTTCTTAATTTCAGCTTATCCTCATCAACATTTGAAATTGACAGCACAACAAGATTATCAAGAGTAGGCTGGATCTCTTTGACATGCTTTATCATGAAAAGAATCTTCAAAATATCACTATCATGCTCCTCAAGCAGGTCATTTAGTTTAGCATGGTCTATTGTCCTTTTAATTATCGGGTCCAGAAAACTCTCCACTGTATTATAGAACGAATGGAATGGAATGAGCACACCCACGCCGCTGTCACCATATTCCATAGCTGCTTCCTTAAAAGCATTCAGCATTGAGCGTTCACCCTTTGCCAGGTGCTTTCCGGTAAACCCGGTTTGCCTGATCTTATCAAATACCTTTTGCAGGAGATTGATCTGGTAAGGTACAAAAGGATAAACGCCTGCAAAACCCTCCTCATCCTTAAAATTCTTCATCTCCGCACTGCCTCTGGAGAATGAGATCAGGTTTTTCAGG
>Ga0255422_1193_pt1 | contig 13751 bp, 24 predicted proteins | sample ANMaggSeSYBR02D3_FD_182631 | JGI IMG/M metagenome (GOLD analysis project Ga0255422, IMG submission 182631) | Sediment cell enrichment communities from methane seep in Santa Monica Basin, California, United Staets - ANME aggregate JGI... | ecosystem: Environmental > Aquatic > Marine > Cold seeps >... | reverse complement strand
TTCGATTAAAAAACTTCGTAAAGAAATGATAGGTTAGGAAAATGCTGACATTAAAGATAGAATTTACTCCAAGTGAGTATAGGAAGTTAGAGCAGCTAGCTTTTAAGCGACAAACATCTATTACGAATATTCTTCGTGAGTTTGCGCGTGCTATTCATGATGGACCAGACTGGAAACATCCTAGTAAGGCAAAATCCGTGGATGATAAAAAAGATTTGGAAGGCAAGAAAGAAGTAAAGCAGGGTTGACGCGCTGTACCCCGAGTGGTAGTGGTTGGATTACAGGTGAGACATGGTTGAAAAAACGAAGCAAACAGCGGTGAGACTGTCCGAGGAGGATCGAGAGCGCCTTGAACAGATAAGAAAAAAATTTGGTCTACCATCTCAGGCAGCAGCGATCCGTTTTGCTGTAAGAGAATTTTTCCAAATTATGGAGGCAAGGGAATGGTACAAATAATTGGAGAAAGGCAACGTCCATACAGGAAGGTTCCACCTGAGTTTTCAGAGGACGGGATACCATGGGGAGCTTTTTGCTGTTGTGCCAAATGTGGATTTGTTGCTCGTAGTACTAATATATTTGATTACTATGATGATGATGGTGAATTAACATGTGGAGGTTGTCTTGGTTATGATCATAAATATCATGCCACAGTAGCGATTGACAACTTTGAACAAAATGATGCTGATCCATTAGGACCGGGCTGCCGAGGTGGATATAGTGAGGATTTAGGGTAAAATGTTTGCAGCTGAATGTTTTGGAAATAACTTACGAAGTGTTCGTGAAATTTCTGGCATGAGTCAGCTTGCACTGGCTCGTGCTGTTGATATACACCCTTCACAGATTTCGCATTACGAGCGTAATGTTTCGTTTCCACAGTTGGATAACTTCTGTGATATCTGTAATGTGTTAAACGTAAAGCCTGGAGCACTGTTAGGTGATTATCGATGATTGAGGAGAAAAAATGACAATCAAACTAGTATACATAGCAGGACCATACCGGGCAAAAACATCTTGGCAAATTGAAGAAAACATCTTCAATGCAAGAATTTATGGTGCTGCAGTAGCAGCATTGGGTTTTATGCCCGTTGTCCCCCATGCTAATACGGCTAATTACGATGATATTCAAGACGATAAGTTTTGGATAAATGGAACAATGGAGATTCTACGAAGATGTGATGCTGTACTTATGATTCCAGGTTTTGAAAGGTCCTCCGGTTCGAAAGGCGAAGAAAAGGAGGCGTTAGCCTTAGGGAAACCAGTCTTTTATAGCCTTGAAGAATTAAAAGAGGTTTTTAGGTGAAAATAATTCTTGTAATTCTAGCCTGCTTAATAGTTTACTTGGTGGTCATAGTGGGCCTGGTTTGGGTTTTTTTAGTAGCATTTAATGAGGATAATGAGAAATGAAAATTTATGTAGCATCTAGTTGGCGAAATCAGTATCAACCGCATGTAGTAAAGGCTATTCGAGAAGCTGGTCATGAAGTATATGACTTTAAGCATCCTGATGAAGATGATAACGGTTTTCATTGGTCAGAAATTGATCCAGAATGGAAACATTGGACTAATGGAGAATTCATTCATAGTTTAACTCATCCAATAGCAGAGAGTGGTTTTAGTAAAGATATGAATGCATTGCGCTGGTGTGATGCTTGTGTGCTTGTAATGCCATGTGGTCGAAGTGCACATTTAGAGCTGGGTTGGGCGATAGGTGCCGATAGAAAAACGGCTATTTTGTTAGAGACTGGTGAGCCAGAGTTGATGTATTCAATGGTAGATTTACTTGTTACAGACATAGATGATATATTGCAGTGGTTAGCTAAGGAATAGTTGGTAACATGGTTAAAATCAAAGATGATGATTTTCAGATAGTGTATAACAATAGAGAAGAAAAAATGGATAAATCTGATATTCGTCAGCAAGTGGAAGAGTTTATGGATGCGGCTGGTCAGGAGGTACTCGGCAAACCACAGGTACCATTTGCTAATATTATCAGAATGAGACTTAGACTTATCTTGGAAGAAGTTGGAGAGCTTCTTGAGGCTTGTGAAGGAGAAGAGCTACCAGGTGCGAAACCTTCAAGTGTGCCATCTGCGTTAAGCTTTCTCGTGGAGGCTAGTTGTGTTACTGGCCCAGCATTGGCAGAAGATGTGGATCTCAAAGCCGTAACCGATGCTTTAGCCGATATCGATTACGTAGTAGAAGGCATGCGCCTAGCCTTAGGTATCAATGGAAAGCCAATTGCAGATGAAGTACATAGAAGCAATATGGCTAAGTTTGCCGATGAAGTGGAAATATTTCACCATGTTCCGCTTCTTCGTCATGCTATTGCAAGAGCAAATAATTTGCCAATTCCTGAGCCTATCAAGGAGTACAGGGATCTGGACCCAGGTTGGTATTATGTAGATAATAAATACCCAGAGCACGGATGTGTAGGTCCATTTGGGACGCGCCAGGAAACCGAAGCTCATGCTTTTAGTGCTGGGTATGTCTTTAAGCGAGAGGATGGAAAACATATGAAGCCGAAGGATTGGCAGCCGCCGGATATAGCTGGCGAACTAAAGAAACAAGGATGGGAAAATGACTCTTAAAGAAGAATTAGCTGAATACTCTCATGATATATCTTGGGCAGGGTGGATGAGGTATTTCTTTTCCTGTTGCGAGGTAAGTCAACAGGAAGACGGAACTTTGATTGTTACTATTCCGCCAGATAAAGCAATTAGATGGCAAAGACAGATGAGGACGCTCTATGTGGACTTACCGGAAAAGGAAAAGCAATCAGATCTTGAACAGGCCAAGATCATAATTAATATTTTACAGAAGCGACTCAAGAAGTAAGAGTCGGAAGAATGAATAAAAAAATCAATGTTAAGGTATGGCCACGTGTACCATTGCATCTATTAACTAAAGGTGAAAAGTCTGGACCATGGTATTATGGTGCAGATGACGGAATCCGCGGTCCTTTTGTTACCAAGGAAGAAGCAGAGAAGCATGCACGAGATGATGGGTATAAGATATGGTGAATCAGACATCCATATTTGATAAACCTCCACTAAAGGAGGTAAGGGGTCCAATTAAGGAGCCCGATGTAAGTAAATACTCTTTTAAAATAAAGTATCTACCTAAAGAGAAGCTTTGGATAGTAAAGTGTAAGCAATTTCCAGGGATGTTTCATAAGAGCGAAGCTGGTCCACTTACTACTCTTACTGGTCTCTTTATGAAGCTCAGAGTGAAGATTCAAGATATGGTCTTGTTCGGGGATAAAGTTCCTATTGTGCCGGGGGAGATGAATGAAAACGGTACATGACTTTATACGTGATCATTTGTTTCGTCAATGTGGTTTATGTGACTCTTCGTTTCCGTTGCATTTAATACAATCTTCGCAATGGTCTGTCCTATTTGCGCGTTATATGCGTAATCGTCTTACCATGGGCTTTTTTAGATACGGTGACAATCGTAGCCCTGGGCCATATGCTAACGTGCCATCAGCAATGAATCATTTACACTCATATTTGCAAACAGGTAACCAGGAACATTTAGTTGATGCAGCAAACCTTTGTATGGTTGAATTCATGACTGGCAATTGTCATCCTACGCCATATTTTAAAGCTGCGGATGATAGTGAACATACACCGAGGAAGGGTAGAGAATGAAAACAATAAGTAAAGAAAAAGTTTGTGCAATGTCTATTGGCGCTATTCCTTTACTCAAGGCCAGTGGATTCACGGGTCCACGAGCTATGGAGGCACTACTTGATGCGGTATATATTCAACGGGATGGCTACGTTGGTCAACCAGGTGATCCACGTGTAGACATGAGTCTCGTGATAATGATTGCCGATGGTATAGAATCGGCAGCTGCTAAACTGCGTTTATATTGCAAAGAACATGGATACGAGGAAGAAGATTAAAAATGGGTAGAAAAAAGCGTAGAAGATTAAGGGTAAGCAAGAGGCCAAAAATGAATCAGACAAAAAAGCCAGAAACCAATACGGTACCAAAAGATGATGTTCAAACGGACATGCGACATGTCTATTCTCAGAAGCTTCAGGAAGAGCTTTTGAGGACAGTGGAGAGACATGGTAAGAAACTTGATGTGCCTACTATTATTCAATGCCTTGGGCTAACTGTTGCATTCATGGCTACTAGTATTCAGATAACAGAAAGTCAGTTTATTGAAGCTATGGGTGAATATGTTAGACAGGTTAGGGGTATAATGGGTTTACCATTGGCAGAGCCCGATTTAGCGGAGGAGCCAAAAATAATTTTACCTTCATAATTCAAAATCTATGGTAAGGTAAGGATCAGCGAGAGTCGGGGCTTCTTCCCTTGTGCGGCACCGTTCACCTCCCTCGCTATAGCCAGTGACTGGGTTTTTTGTCCTTTCCCGTCACTGGTTTTTTTTGTATTATGTATCCCATCATGACGTACAAGAAAAAATTGAATCAGTGTATGCTCGATAAGATTTGCAAAGCGTATAAGGACAACAAGCGTCCTCGTGACTCTGCAGGTGTTTACTTTGAGCTAAAACACAACAAGCACATTGGTCCCGGTGATAAAGAATGGGACATCGATCGTTTTATGCTTGTTACCGGAACCATACTAAGCAAAGCGAGACTCATAGCGATGTCAGCTAAGAAGTCGATCGCTAAGAAGTCAGCGAAGAAGGTCAAAAAGGTAGCTAAGAAAGCCGTTAAGAAGGTAGCTAAGAAACCAGTGAAGAAGGCTTCAAAGAAGGTCTCGAAGAAAAAGGTAGCGAAGAAGCGAGCAAAGAAACGCTAGATATAATTAATTAGCGTTTCCTTTAAGAAGTCTTCAGGGCTTCTTTCTTTTATTTTTCTATCTATCATTTCCTGGTTATACCTAGTAGTCCAGGTTGTGAACAGATTAATTGCGTCTTGTGGATCCTTAACCTTAAGCAAGGCATATTGATAGATTGATTGTATAATTGTGGTACCCTCTTCTGATATATTGTTATTAACATTACATTCTTTTACAAATATAGATACAAGACCATTAAACAGGGACTTCTTTTCGGTCTGATAAGCAAGGATCGTTTCTTTATATCCTTGGTCTTTTATTAGAATCTCATCTTTTAACAATTGTAGTTCCCTGGTATGCTCCAGATGGTTTCTATTTATAGTCTCATGTAATTGCTTTAGTTCGTTTTTTATATCATTGCCAAATTCTTTTAACTCCTTATGGTGCTGTTGTTTATCTAGGTCATTTTTTTCTTGCTGCTCCGCAGTAACTTTCTGCTGAGCCGTCGCTACTTCTTGTTGGGATTTACTTAATTCATCCTGTTGTTTTAATTTCTGTAAAATGAGTAAAGTGCCATTTGCTATTTTTTGAGATAATTCACTAGTTTCCTCTGCGGCTATAGAATATGAATTAACAAGTCCAAATACTTCTTTTATAGATTCGGTGAGAAGTCTTATTTCAGCAAGTGCAAGATTTTTTGATACGAGTTGATTGTTTGATATTTCACAATCGGCATCTATTGATTTAGCATCTATTGGTTCGATATTTGTTGATTTTGTATTTGTCGATTTGGCATTATTCACCCAAGTACCGTAGCCGTTTTCCGACTTATCGTTATCATCTTCTGGTGGCGGGAAAATGGTTATTTCACCTTGGTTGCCTGATCGAACTTCTTGTGTACGATATAAATGATCTGGGTTAACACATAATTTAGATGGGCAGCTTCGTTCTACTTTATGAATTGGCGTTAGCTTTATATAATGATCAAGTACCCAAGCTATTTTACGAGCATCCACTTCTCTATTAAGCATATAAAATATTGGATTCTTTTCTTTATTGATTTTGCCTTTCCATTCCCAGCAGTGGTCTTTACCTTTAGGCTTAAAAAACTCTAGGAAACGAATTTTTATATCCTTTGTGAGGTGGACATTGGTAGTATTTTTATTCATAAAGCCCTTTTTTGTCAGTGTGATAAATTTTCATCAAAAATCGTTGTCTTATTTACCAACCTGACTTATCTTATACTTTACCCGGATATTTCACTCAACCAAAGGCATTTTCAGCGCCTCTAAACTGATACAGGACCCTACTCATGGACAAGGACAAAGATGACGCAGCTGAGCTGCGTGAAGAGGACGGATCTAGACCCACTGAAATAGCAGGCCCTGGCGAGTGCGACGCTTCGCCAATTCGTTGTGAGGAAAAAGCTACAGCTGGTGATCAGGTTCATGAGTGTACTTTTAGTGCTGATGCTGAGCTGCAGGAGTCTTTCCCGGTTGAGGAAATCCCCGTATATGAGGGAGAGGATGGGTTACCTGTAATTGCTACTCCGCCAACGGAGAGTAGTGAGGCTGTACCGTTTGCATATGAAACTGTTGTTTGCATTGAAGACGAAAGACAGTTTTTAGAAATCTTTCACGAAGATGCTTCTGAGGATTTGTTGACAATTGTCAACAATATGCAAAATAGTGAAAGAGAGTGTCACATAAGAAGCAAATATAATTCCAAAGGGCTTGCAAGAGAGATGCAAATTTCCAAGCCTAATGATGTCAAGAAATTTTGGGGACAAAGATTTGCCACCAAGAGGATAAACGGAAAAACTATTTTTTTCCCGGTGCGACCAACCAGGGAGCGGTGCCAGTATTACAAGAGGCAGGTCTTCTCAAATGATGACCAACCGGATCCCAGTAAATTTGGTCATCAAATTGTTTTTCGGCTTTGTGAAAAAAGACGTTCCAACGGTGGAGCGTTTATGTCTCTTATGAATGAAGGCGTGTATTGCTGTGATTTCCGTAATCCTGAGCATATGGAATCAATTGCTACTCAGGATGCTAAAGATAAGAATAAATTAGAATTAAGACCACATGAGCTTAGAGTACCAATGTTCGGCATAGTAGGTGACGACATTCAAGTAAAGAAGGACAAGAATAATGTCTGATGAAGAAAAGACCGAATTACCTGTTGAAGAAAAAAAGACAGAAGCAATTGCTGGTGGTACTGCTGTTGGTACTTTAGAAATGGGAGCTACTCCGATAAAAGAGTCTCATCCTATTGAGCCGTTAGTAGATCCAGCGATGGCTGTGATTTCGCAGCTCATTAATGACATAAAGAAGGATCAATCAAGGATTAAAGCCATAGAGAATCCAACTGTTGAAATACTGCATGCTGAATATCACGGCACGTTGCTTAGTATCTTAAAAGATCTTGCGCAATCAGCTTTTCAGCAAGCGCACGCATCTCAGCAGCAAAATGCTTATTTGGATGGTTTCCAGTCTTGGGCAGCCAATGTAGCAGAGCAGATGGATGATATTAATCTTCGTCTAGATATGGTCGAAGACTTTGGTGGTGGAACCAATATCTTGCCAGATGATTTCGAGCTTTTCAACAAGGTAGCGATTGCAGCCAAGACTCTAGCATCTGAGTTGTTGGGCAATACCTCTACCTTTGATAGCGCTGCTAAAGAAAAGCTACAAGAAATTGTATCATTATCTGAGCAGATGGAAAATAGACTGCAAGAGTGCTTGGCTGAGCCCGAAGAGGATGAAAATGATGAAGATGAAGAAGAAGAAAACTCTTTGTCTTCATTGACCTCTTTGCCTAACATGAGCTAATCATGGATGATGATTTTGATACGACAGCTGAATCCACAGGGGATGAAGATGAAGTTCCTCGTGAGATAGCTCAGGATACAATGAAAGCTCTTGAAGAGCTTCAGCAAAGAAATGCTGAGTCTCAAGTTGATATCGATGGTGATCCATATGGATTGTCTGCTGGTGTTGCGTCGACATCAGCATCATTTGAGCCAGAGGTGAAGGAGTTTCAATCTCCAAGAAGAGCAAGAGATATAAGAACTTTAGATGATATTTATTCTGCTTTCCCTGATATTGGGAGTGGCAGTCATTATCTATCAGTTTATAGAAAGTCACCTAAGCAATATGGTGGTTTTCATGTATCTGGTTTTTTGGATGATGTACATCAACAGATTACGCTTAAAGATTTTGCTGAAAAGTACGGTGGACATCAATACGAGGTTCATGTCATTGGTACACCTCGTTCTTCAGTATTAGATAACTCCGGTAGGATTCAACAAAGAACTTTAGCGACAGTTAAATTGGAAATACCAGGCGCTCCTATTTTTACTGGTGTGCACCTCGACAGAGGCAAAGGGAACGGTGATGGTAACATGAAAGATATCTTAGGAGCACAGGTTAATCCCAATGTTGAGATAACAAGGATTCGAACTGCAGATGATAAGGATCGTCGAAGAGAAGAACGTGAGTTTCGCGAGCAACAGCAGGCTAATAGTATACCTCATGGCATTCCAGTTGAAATGCTCACTGAGATAGAGCGAAGTTCGGATAAGAAAATAGAGATGATGACTCGTGTTCACGAGAACGTCATAGAGGGATTAAAGCGGACAATTGAGGAGTCCAGAGAAGAAGCTAGAGAAAAAGCTGCTGAGCTTAACCAGCTAAGGGAGCAATTAGTTACTGAAAGAACAACTTTAAGGGATCAGCTCCATGAGCAGGAGACTAGGCAGGTAAAGGAGCTTAGGCAGCGCCATGAAGAAGAGGTTCGTAGAATTGAGAGAGATCAGAATGAAAATCGTAATAGATTATTAGAGGAACAGGTTCGTCAGGTTGGAGATGTGAACGATAGGGCTCAACGGGAAAGAGATCAGTTGCAAAAGACGACTGAAATGGACCGTGAGAGATCTCGTGTTGATGCAGAAAGACGAGAATCTATGCTTGTCGAGGAGCATCGTCGAAAAGAGACCGCTACTCGTGAGCAATATGAGCAACAGCTTAATAATATGCAAAGGCAGAACGAATCTCGTTTAGCTGACTTGCAGCGCTCGACAGAGCGTGAGCTTACTGCTTCACAAAATATGACCATGCGTGAGATCGAATCTATTCGGTCTACTGAAACGAACAGATCGTCGATGACTGAGTCTAGTGCTAGAATGCAAATAGGTCTCATAGAACAGCAATTAAATCAGGCTAATAGTAGCTTTGAGTCGGCCAGTAGAGAGCTTGAGGAAATGCGCACCAAGCTTATAAAGGATCCTATTACAGCTATTAAGGAAGCTCATGAGCTTGCGGCAGCTACTGGTTATGGTGGAGCAGCCAAGGAAGGGGATTGGAAGAGCGAAGTAATGAGTGCACTCAAGGTTATTGGTCCTGAAGTGGCCAAAAGCTTGGGTGCAGCTAGGGAACAGAATCAGCAAGCCGGAGCGATAGCCCAGGCGCAGCAACAGCAGCATCCGCAGCTTGGCGCCCCCACAATGACTCCTCAGCCCCAAAGGGCCGCACCACAGCGACAGGGCGTCAACCAGAGGGAACGTCTTGGTGCCCCTCGTCCACCAGCATGGCAAGCCCCGACAACGCCTAATCACTTCGGTGTAAAGCCTCGGTCGGCGGCTACTCCCGCCCCGTTTACGGGTGGAGTTCCGCCGGAAATGACACCTTTGGAGATGCCACCAGGTATGCAATCCGGTGATGACGATGATGATGATGGAATGCAATTCAACGCTCCTGCTGTAGTAGCAACAGTTCAGGAAATGCAAAAGACTGAATTACCACCAGAGCAGCAAGTGGTTGCGTCAACTCCCGTTCCTCCGCCGCCTGAGCAAACGCAAGCACAGCCAGAACCCCCTCAAGAACAGCAAATTCAAATAACTCCTGAACAACAGCAGCAAGCTGCTCAAAGTTTGATGCAGAAGTTAAAAGAAGAGGATATTGATAAATTTGTTGCTAGCATGGAGATGGCAATATCTAGTGAAGGAGCAGTAACTGAAGAGGCTTTTGCTAAGAACTTCTTTGACCAGATTGGCCCAGAAACGGCAAGAGATTTAATCATTGCTCTTCAACCTGAAGTTTTAATAGAAGCTGCAAAACAGAAGGGCTCAGCTGTTATTCCTACTAGAGAGGGGCAAAAGTTTTTAAGGAACCTTTGGCAAGAAATAGCTAAATTGGTTGCTCAGTCTGCTGCGCAGTAGGGTGTTGACAGAGTAGTTATTTAAAGATAAATTTATTTTCTCGTCCCAGTTTGGTGCAAGTCCCCACGCGCATCATTCTGGGACTTTTTTTTATTTTGATTTCTTTCCTTGCACCTGCTGTTGCTCTGGCGGTAGGCTTCATGCAGAGGAGATTTTTTTGTTATGTCGATGCAGTCAACCGGAGCCTATTATTACCCCAACCAGCCGATGAATGGGCTTGGTGCTTACTATGTGGCGCCACCACAGTCGGCAATCCAGATCGAGGAGTTATCAAATCCAAGCGCGGCGGTCTTTCGGCATTTGAGAAATAAAAGCATTAAGGGTATAGGACAAGAGGGAACCGATGTAGCTCTTGGTGCTGGATTGGGAGTTGGGGTTATTGTTGGGCTGATCGCCATTGCTGTAGCGGTTAATTACCAAATTGGTAAAGCTCTTGCTCCAAATAAGCAGAGTGAAGCTAAATGGGCTTGGGGTAATGCAATTGGTGGAACGCTCCTGCCCCCGGTAACCCTAGGGATGGCAGTCTATAAGAACTATTTTATATAATGACCTTTAACCCAAAACGGCTAACCATTGGAACAGAGGTAGAACTAGAACATACTTCTGATCGATTGTTAGCTGCGAAAATAGCAAAAGATCATTTACAAGAGGATCCTGATTATTATTCAAAGCTGGATATAGTAGAGAATCGCCCTTGGATTTTAACTATCGGGCAAGCAGCTATTCCGCTTGGCTCTGAAAAACCAGGCTGGATTATATTTGCCTTATTGGGATCTGCAGTTTCCGGATACCATGGGTGGAAAAGGAATGGCACCGTAACCATGGCCGTGGGCTGGGCAGCGGCAGGAGTAGTCAGTCCGCTATTAACAACTGCTGTTGCATTTGCGCAAGGGTTTGCAAAAAAGAATTAAGGTATGCCTAAACTTAAAAAGAACTACCCTGAACCAGATTCTATTTTAGGTGCTAAGTGGATTCAGCTTGGAAATGCAAAATTTGTTTTAGTTGACAAGGAAGACTTTAAGAAAGTCAACGAATATTCTTGGGCGTCTAATGGTATATATGCTTCAACTAGGCTGTGTAATTCAAGAGTTACTATGCATAGATTTGTTTTAAATTATAGTGGCAAGTGTGTTATAAAGCATAAAAATGGAAATAAATTCGATAATAGGAAACAGAATCTAATTATTATAAATAATAACAAGATCTGCAAATGGTGCGGTAAAGAGTTTTATCATCGTAAAAAAACACGATTTTTATGTTCTCGTAAATGCGTCGACAACTTGAAAGTTAAAAGTAGGAGAAATTTTTCAGAGCCAGATCCTATATCCAATGCAAAATGGATCCCTCTGCAGGGTGGATATTTCTGTCTTATTGACTCGGAGAAGCACGATCAATTGAAAGACTTTAATTGGGCCAGAAAAGATAATCAGGGTTATGTATCAACATCAATTAATAAAAATGGAAAACGAACCAAGATACTTATGCATAGAATGTTATTGCAGACGGATAAACAGGTAGATCATATAAATGGTAATACATTAGATAATAGACTGTGTAATTTAAGGGAAGCTGATAGATCGCAGCAAAAAGCAAATTCTAAAAAATACAAAAATAATTCGTCTGGTTATAAAGGTGTAAGTAAAGATTGTAAAAAATGGAAAGCCCAATGTGCCAAGAAAATTTTAGGTACATTTGGTACTCCCGAAGAGGCAGCTAAAAATTATGATGAAGCTGCTAGAAAAAAATGGGGCGAGTACGCTGCATTGAATTTTCCACGGGAGGGTGAAAATTCTTGTCACAGATAATTATTTCTAGCCAATCACCTGGAACTTCTATAAGCTACCAGGGATTGGTTCACGTACCCGAATGCCAATTCTGCGTAGAATTGCGGAGAATAGCAAGTCGTGCATCAATCATTTCCTAGTAATTACGTAGGCTTAGGGAACTTACTTGGCTCGTCGCCTGAAGCTGTAAAAAGCTCACCGTTTCGCAGCCCTAAAGACACGCTCAGGTCAATGGAGCGTCTCGCTCTTGGACCAAGAGGCGAGGGCTCAGTAAAAGTTCGTCAATTTACCGAATTTATAGTGAGATTTATTCAGCCTAAAGATTACTTAGGCGAAATACTTGCTGTTAGAAATTGCTTAGTTCAGCCATCTCCAGTTAAGTCCGGAGCGCTATTTCATTATATTAATGATCCGCGTCATATAGAGCTAATCAAAGACCCTCAAAGACTAGTTGAAGAAATAGATGAACACGGTATAACCCATGCAGATTGCGACGAACTCGCGGTCATGGGCGCTACAATGTGTTTGCAGCTTGGCAGAGAAGTTGAGTTTGTCGCTCTTGGTTATTCTGGCGATGAGCTAACTCATGTTGGGTATAGAGTCAAAGAACCAAAGAGTGATAAATGGATTTGGTGTGACCCAGTAGCTGGTCCACGAGAACGTGATGCTGCGCAGCAAGCCGTAGAGACATTATTCTGGAGCCTCGATTAAGCTCTAACAGGAAAAAGAGATGAACGGAAAAATTACAGGTTTTGGAAGTTTCGACGGAAATTCTGGTGGCATTTTTGGCAATGCTGAAGTTACTGTAGCTTCGCCAAAAGCGACCACTACGAAGTTTAGTGCGGTAGCAACTCAGAATCTATCTCCAGTAAGTCAGGATCCGGTTTGCTATGATTCCTCTGGTAATATAAAGGTTCCCTGTACTTATCCTGGCGCTATCTTATCTTCATTGGCGATTCATGTTCCAGCTAATAGTGGATGGGATCAGCAGAAAATAAATCAAGCTCAAGGGGCGGCTTCTCAAACGATGACTCCGGATGTAGTTACTCAATTTGAGGACAATGCTATTGAGGCACATAAATGTGCCCAGAATGGCATGGGATATGATCCTGTAACCGGTCAGTGTATTCAGCTTACTAGTCAGGCAGCTTCAAAGCTTCAACAAGAAACGCTGGTTGAGCAGCAGCAGCTAGCTCAGCAAAAGGCTTACGATAGCACCACTCGTCCTGCCATTAAAACGTTCCCGACTTCTGATGATATTGGCGATATCACTGGCTGCCCAGCTGGAATGGCTTTCAATCAGATGACTGGTCAATGTGAGCAGCCTCAGCTTGATTCTGGCTTTTACCAGGATCAAGGCGAATCTCAGCCCGAGTGTTCCTGGTATCAGGCCATTGATGAAGTTGGTCAGTGTAAAACGAAAACCAGTGTAATGGTTGGTGGAGCGGTAGCGACTATAGTTTTGGCGGCGGTTGGTTATAAGCTTTTCGTTAAATAGGAAAAAAAAACTTCAAACAGGGAAAAAGAAAATGACTAAGATGATTCGCAGACCACTTCTTCCGCCCGTAACTCCCCCGCTACAGCATGGTCTCCAGCGCGGCGGCATCTTCGATGCAGCCTGGACTCCTCCGGGGTATGTTGATCAAGCAAGAAGAACCGTCCCCACTAACTCGCCCGCGGCAATGGTCGTGCCGCAAAGCATCTTCCAGGCGCCTGTTAGTTTTCAGGCGAATATGAGCCCCAGACGCATAACTGGTATGAGTGGCCCCGCGATAGAGCGAACAGGCATGCGTCCTATGCCTGTTGCCCCTTATCATCAACCTGGTGTTCCAGATGGAAGTGAAAAAGGTGGCATCTTCGGAACGCGAACTGTTGTTGGTTATCCGATGATGGATCCGCGTGATGTTCCCAAAGTTAGAACGACTGGCTACGGCAGAAGCCCTGATGGTATCGGTGGCTGTGGCAGCTGTGGTGGGATGGGCTGTGGTTGTGG
>Ga0255422_1191_pt1 | contig 13817 bp, 12 predicted proteins | sample ANMaggSeSYBR02D3_FD_182631 | JGI IMG/M metagenome (GOLD analysis project Ga0255422, IMG submission 182631) | Sediment cell enrichment communities from methane seep in Santa Monica Basin, California, United Staets - ANME aggregate JGI... | ecosystem: Environmental > Aquatic > Marine > Cold seeps >... | reverse complement strand
CTCTCTTTCCTCACTTGGGCTACCCACTTTTGTCCTTTTTTGTATGGCATAATAAATCTCCTTTTCAAAGAATCTGTAATGGCGTCCCAAGCGTATTCCACCTATTTCACGATAATACTTTCTAACGGTTTTTACGTCAACATCGAGATACTGGGCTATTTCCCGGGCACGCAACGCTTTCCCCAAATTTCGTTCTAATTGGTCCATTGTTCATAATGACCTCCAATTTTGATTTGACAGGCCCTGTGCTGGTCGGTTCCAGAAGACGGTATTGTCCCGCCCATGGCAAGTCCAGTCGCACTATGGCGACCTTGTGGGGCCGAGGTTAACGACCCCGATTTTGGCTGTGGAGTGAAATCAGCCTGCCAGTTTATAGAGATAACGCTCTTTTTAGGGAAAATTCGAAAAAATTAAAATATTTTGTCCCCTGGCTATCAAAAAAATACAATATAGCCTTTGAGGGTTGATGATATATTCCCTGAGTAAAACCAAATTAGTGTGTACATCTATATAATGTTACAAAGATGACTGTCATTCCCGAGTAACCAGAAATACTGGATTCCCATACGATATTTCACACATGACACAACATTAGAATAATTTAGTAATAAACATCTAATCTCCATTATCCAGTCCTCGTAGAAAATCTAATTTCCTTCTATACAATCTTTTCCTATAAGTTTCATAATTTATGCTCATACGCCTTGCTTCTTCACTTCGAGTTCTGATTCCTTGGAGCACTTCAAAATCGTCATCTCCGAAGAATTCTTCCATTTTTTCATATAATTCCTTTGCCAGATACAAGTCCTCTGGTGATTTTCTTTCAATAAGTCCGTCTGAAAAATCAATTTTTTCCAAATAAGAAAGTGAGTATCGCCATTGTTGGTCAAATGTGTCTTCATAATCGTCTGGTAAAGAGACCTTTTTATTATTACTATTTAGCCGATTATATTTTTTTATTATATTCAGCAGGCTCAAATTGGCATAGTGCGTCATGAAGGTTGATGGTTTCCCCTCGGCAGCATTGAATTTCTCATAGTGTTTCTTTGCCAAAAACATTTCAAATATATCGTGGAGAAGGTCTTCACTGCTTATGCCGTATAATTCCGTTAAATATCTAACCCTGCGCCTGATGCTCCTGTTGATTTCGAATTTCCCTTTGCTTAACAATGCCCATTTAAGATGTTCGTATGCTTCAACCAGCAGTTCATTTCTATCCATCAACATTTTATTATATTCACCTTGTGGTAGGATAACTTCTTCTATGCTTAAATGCTGGCCAAATTGCTTCACAGCCGTAATAAAATCACAGCCCTCAATCTTTTGAATAAGGTCAAAAATATCCCAACTGCCTTCACACTTATTGCTAAAACATGTAAAATGAACTTTTCCTTTTTTATCGTGTAAATAAAATGACGGCTTTGTATCTGAATGGAATGGGCAACTCGCCACATAGAAAGCACCTGATTTCTTCAAATCTATTCCTAAACCACAGGCATAGGAAAAAGTTTGCTCCAAATAATACGGGGCTTTCAAATCTCTTAAATTTACTTTATTTTTCATTTTTTCTTCTCCTTTATTTTTATTTAATTACAAGGCAAAGATATATTGCTAACCTTACCTCACTACAATATAACTACTTAATTCTATTGGTAAATATCGCACAATGCGTGGAAAAGGGTTTTCAAACAAGGAAGCGTGTTTAAGAATATTGATAAATACCTATTAGTTAAGGATTTAGAGATGATATGCTGATTTAATTTGTGTGCGTGGAAAAGGGTCTTCCAGATTTAGAAGAGAGCCGCACTGAGAAGCTGACATACGGGCTTTTTCTATTATACTGTTATTCTAAATCATCAGGGCCTATTCCATCGGTATATTTTTTCCTCGACTGAAAGGATTGTTCATTCAACAAGAATGACAGACAGGCACCGACCGCCAACAACCTCCATCGCTATCTTTTTTCCCTTGTAAAAAGGATTGTTCCTTATCGGTCTATGAATTCTGAATTGTCATCATCGGTATCTTCTATAATCTCCTTTTCAATAAGTTGCTTTCTGCGCTCCTCGTCTGCCATGTCCTCTGACATTGGCCCTATAATCATCCAATCTTCCCAATCAAATCCATCGTCAAAAAAGTCTTCCATTTTTTTCACCTCCTCCTGAAAACAAAAAAGCCCCCAAAACCGGAATATCCGACAATGAAGGCTCTTTTCTGTTTTATTATTATTGTTTTTTAAGCTGGTCTTCTTTCGTTATGCTGCTTCTTTGATGCTGTTTCTATTATCCACAAGGCCGGTAATGATATGTTTGAGCACCTTCTCTGTTTCACTCATTACTTTCAGACAGGCAGAATGGACGCTTATTTCCAGTTTCTCTGCGTAAGTCTTAATATACCTGAAACTATTTCCTATTGTATCCTCTGCTGATTTACCAACCATTACGGCCAATGTTTGTGCTGACAATTCAGCGACAACTTCTTGGAGCGAATCTTGGCCTGGCTTCAAATTTCCTTTCAAAATATGATGGGCTGAGTGTGCTAATTCGTGGAAAAAGACGCATTCAGAGCTCGTTGCTATGGCAATCTCCTTTCTACCAGGGGAATAGTAGTCATAATAACGATAATTGCCAGGAATTGCCTTTAAAGAGATACCCCACTGTTGAGCACGCTCAATAAAGGGTACGTCTGGTAATTCAATGTTTTCATATTCCAGGGGTTCCCCTTTGGTGTCCTCCACTCGAAATATTGGCCTACATCCAAACCCATTCAATATCTGTCGCTGTTCGCTCTCTTCCTCAATCTTTTTGAAATAAGGAACGAGAATATACATTGCCTTGGAGCCTTTCTTCACATTTCGATTGACGCTATTCCATTGTTTGATACCTCTTGCGTCCTGCGTGCCGCTGAAAAACATCAATGTTCGGTTGAGAAGACTCCATCTTGATGATGGTAAATTAGGTATTGGGAACATTGAATATGCTACTGCCTCTGGAATGTCCCCGCTTTTGAATCGGTCAATGATGGTGTTTAGTGTCTCTCTTACTTTTGCTGTCATAGCGCACTTCCTTTTTGTTCTATGTCTGATTGTGAGCGCAAAAAGCGCATTCCTCACACTTTGATTTGTCCCTGCATCCCTCACAGACCTTTTCCCTGTCTAAAATCTTCGGCAGATACTCAAAAACAAACTCAATTCCTTTGGTCATTGGAATACCAAGTGCCCAGGAAATTCGCCTTAAAGTGGAAGATGATTTCATGCTCAACTCTGGGGTATATGCCATTGTTCTTTCACCTCCTTTCAAACGCAAAAAGGGCGGCTGCCTTTTAAGACAAACCGCCCTCTTGCTTTGATATTATTGGTTTATGTGATTGTTGTTGGTTGCTAAACTTTAATTAATAAGACTTAACAGATAGCCGGGGGGGGTATAAAATATACCTAACGAAATATTCCGTTATTCATATATAAGGGTAGCGACGACAATAAATCTGGTTCGATTTTGATTTATGACAATGATGAAAATGGCTGGAAATATATCGGCGGATGCCGCCAAATCAAAATAACCACGATGCATTGCAGTTCTATGAATGCTAAAAACTCGCTAACAAAAGTGGGTCGCCTTACTAAATAAAATATTACCGCAATTCTTTTTCATTCAAAATAGTAGAGAAAGCACAAGCCGTGTGTATTAGCAGGGCAGGAGCGTGGCAGATTCTGTAGGTTTCGTTTATATAATACAAATTATCAGATGTGCGAAATTGTAGAAAGCAGGATTTTTGTCGGGGCTGAAATTTGTTGTTATGTGCTCTTGATTATGATGAATCTCAAGCATGTTTGATAATTAAGTTTGGATTATGTAAGAAGAAACGCACAGATTATGACACGCGGGTCAATTGCTCGGTCTAAAAGTCCAAAAAAGAGTCGGGAGGAGAAATCGAATAAATGACTATATTTCTGCGATTAATACTCTGGCTTGCCTAAAACTATAAAAGTCCGAATATGGACATCTGGTGGCTCCTAAAAGACATTTGTGGAAGATAAGTGAGAAGTAACAACTGTAGTAAAGTATATCGTCTAAATTTAATAAAGCATCCCATTTTATCAGTAATTTATTGAGCGTGTTACTGAACTACTTAAATGTAAAGCGGAGTCCTGTTTTATTGAGATTTTTCTTTTCGCAGTTTACACTAATTGGACGATGGATTGTGGATAAGTTGATGATTATACTATTATACTATGCTACCAAGGAACTTATCCTTTAAATAATAGCCGGAAAATGCTTGCCTGGTTTGAGCACGGCAAAGGGAAGGGATGTGTGCGGAAAGAATTTCCGTACATACGGAAACCTCGAAAGGATTATAGATTGGAAGTGAGGGAGGGGAGGAAAATGTTGTAAAGGTTCCTTGCTGCAGAATAGGATTTTTATCTTTTACTCTAAAATATCGGTATGTGTTTATAGAGATGCTGAATAAGGTAATGATTTAATATAATTCTCCATAAATTCCCAGTCAGGTTTATCATTTTTATCAACAGGTAATTTAATATAAAAATTTTGTAATCTTTCTTTTTTCCCAGTCATTCCATACGAGAACCTGAATTGCTCCAATCTTAAAATTGTTATTAAAAACATACCGATGTAAGCATTCAATTCTTTATTCCTTATATAAAAGACATTTGCGTTATCCGACACCCAAACTTTTTCGTCCTGATAAAAAACCTCACCAATAGAGCCATAACACGCAAAACTGATACAGTTTTCATCAGTATGACCATTACCCAAATAATTATCTATTCCATTATTCAGAGAGGAAGAACTCACATAAGGAACACTTCCTTCACTTTGGTCTTTTTTAGTAAGTCTTCTCCCTTTTTTTATTTCAAAAACACTATTATTTGTTCCATCATCATACCTAAAATACTTCCAATTATTGGTATTAAGTTTAAATTTGCCTTTTAAAATAGGCTGATTAATTATTGAAAGATTACCATCGTCTTTATTTAATTTATAAGACAAATAAGCCTTGATATTTTTTATAAAATTTTCTCGTTTAAGGAGAGTGTAATCAGTTTCCATATATGCCTCGGCACACCATTCATCCGAAGATTTGATAACTTTCTTTATACTGTGTCCAGGTATTTCTTCTTTGTTACGATAATTTTCAAGCCATTTCGTTTTGATAGAATTCCATTCGTGATAAAAATCAATTCTACCAGTGTTTTTAATTTTAATAAATCCATCTTCTTTCCAATAACCAAAATATGTCTTGTAGTTCACTGGATGTTTTTCTTTTGCTTTTAAAACCATAACACAGGTATTAACCGTTGCATTAGAGTTATGGAAGAGTTCATTCGGCATTGAAAAAACTGCTTCTAATGTATGATTTTTCAATAGACGTTCTCTTAATTCCAATTTAACTTTTTTTGACTCAGTTACACAAGACATTGGTACAATTGCTATACTCAAAGAGCCTTTTTCTATCAACGAGAGACTATTTATAATAAATTCCATTTCTTCGATATCATTTTTAGTAGTAGCATATGGTGGATTTAGCAGTGCAACATTTGGTTTATAACTTTTTATATTCTGAATAACTTTTTTGTCAAAACAGTTTCCTTTTATCAAATTACTTCTACCATCACCGTGAATATACATATTTGAGCAGGTGAGCGAAAAAATACTATGTTGTAATTCAACCCCTATTATCTGTTTAGATTTTATGTTTTCTTCTTTTTCTAAATCTCCAGCAGCATCAACAATCATTTTTTGCATTGCTGAAATGAGAAATCCTCCAGTTCCTGTACAAGTATCTAAAACAACACTATCTTTATTTATGTTTGCAATTTCAGTGAATAATTCTGTGATATGAGGTGGTGTTAAAACAATTCCTAATCCCTTGTCATTGTTAGCATACCGTAAAAACTCAATATAAAATTGACCCAGTGTATCAAAATACTTATAGGTTTTTATAAAATTATTAATCTTATCGTTTACATTTGTAATAATATCTCTTAATTCATTCTCCTTTTTTGCGAGTATTGTGTGTGTAGTAATAAAGCCATAAGTAGTAATAATATCTTCTATGTGCTTGTTTTGAACATTGGTAAGTTTGTTTTTAATTGTATTAATTAGGTTTTCCGAAAGTTCTTTAGGGTTTTGGAATTTATAAGCATTACAGAATGCTTTATCAGTCAGTGCAATTAATGCACCACTTATTAATAAACTTCTATTAGATTCAGGTACTTTTAAAGAATGCAACTTGTCATTTAGCGTTTTAGAGTATTTTAATAATTCTTGAAAATCTTGATTAAATTTTTTTTCATCTGTTTTATATCCATTGAGATAGCCTGCTAATGAAAGGAATTTATCGTCTTTAAATTTTACGTGAGCTTCATTAGTCCCTTTTAATTGAAGGAAATGAGATATTCGCAAATTTGATTTTTTTTCACCACTAACTGCAATTGAAATAACATCATACTCTTTCGACAAGAAAGAAGAATACAATAAAACACCGTCTACAGCATAATTTTTTGGTTTATCCCCGTTTTTGGATTTGTGATAGTTTTTGTTGGTTTTACACTCTACAACAATTAGAATATCAGGATTATGTTGGAATTGGACTATAAATTCGGGGTAGCCTTTCCCTCCACCACTTTTAGACGCATTTAGTAATAGTTTATTTATTTTGAGATTTTTTGACGATTGTTCTTCTAAAAGAATTTTATTTGTCTTGTATAATTCATCTTTAAAGATAAAGTTTCTAAAGAAACTTTCCGTTATCCTCTCGTTAGCCATTCTTTTATCCTCTTCTTAACTTCAGATATTTCCATATTTTATTTTTTCACATAACAAGTAAAATTATACGATTGTCCGCTTAAATATGAAAAATAAAAAAGATTGACAAGAAAAATCCTATTACTTATGTTTTTATCTAACCGCTCAACACTCAATAAATGAAGATAGACATATACGGATAAACACAATGAGACAGATTTCTGCCGCCCTAATACCGTCCTGCCAAGAAAAAAACAAGTAAAATTTAATACTACTTTTTACTCTGCTTTTTCTTATACAATGCTATTCCTGCCTTGGCTATATCTGTTCGTGTTCTTGCTTTTTTCGGCTTCGGCGGACATAATTCAGCATCCTCTTTACGAATAGTCTCCGCCATCTTTAATACAGTTTGATAGGAAACTCCAAATTCATCTGCCCACTCACCAGTAGTTTTATCATCCCACTCTTTAATCATTCTGGCTATATTTTCAGGTGTTAAAGACTTCTTGGGTGATGCTTCCTTTTTCTCTGCTGTTTTCCCTTTTTTCTTTGCCATAGGTTTATCCTCATCTAATGAATGTTTATCAGCCTTATTTTGAACCGATAATGCTTCAATCTTATCCTTCATCCTTTTTAGTTGTGCTTTTGTTGGTAGTTTAGATGTACGCTTTATTACAGTGGGGTATGGTTTCTTTTTCATATATGCTATCTTTGTTATTTTAATGATGATGTTAAATAATATACTTTTACTATATTATGTCAATACCAATCTATATTCTATTATCCAGACGCTCTGTAATGCGATATAAGGAACGTTTCTTGTGTAGAATATAGTAGTGTATAGGTATTTCCTGAACAATTACACCTGCTTTTGTTCTGGATATAATGGCGTTGTAAATTACATTTCTGTACCGCTGGTTTTAAATACCTTACAAAAAACTGTATTCTATACTATACTGTAATTATTATATTATTACACTACGTTAAAGATTGAAGCGATGTGAACGTCAAGTATAAAACACTTTCCTCGGATACCACACACACACCCTTCCCAAAGACATACCTACCGCCTTTTTACGCACGCACAATTGGGCCAAAATACTGTATATGACAATGATGTAAAAAATCATCTGACATGTTTTTGGCTTTAATATTATTGTGTGAGATTGTGGCTATAAACCTGCTGATTTGAACAAAACAGAAGGCTTTCTGTGTCTTTTGGTTGGATAGAATTCGTAATATTTACAATGGTTTTTAATGCGAATATAACAAGACGGGTAGATGAGGAGTTTCTTTGGGGACGCCAGGAAAATTTAAGGGTTACAGTTATAAAATACATCCCCTGCTTCTTTTCGCCCGCTTTCGGTTAAAAAAGTTTTTCCAATAAATTCAGCAAGGTCTTTATTATTCATAGGGTTCTCTTTCTGTTTTTCCTCAAGATTGACGATAAAGTCTGCGTCATGAACTATCTTGAAATTCAGGCTTGAATCGGGTCCGGGGTGATGGTGACGGCCTATGATATTGCATACCTCGTCAATCAGCTCTTTTTTTGCCCCAAGCTCTGTCATTATAGATCTTGCAACAGACAACCCTGTTTTTTCATGGTTTTCAGCAGCAGCGCTCACCTTTGCCCGTGCTGCTTCATGAATTCCAATATCATGCAGATATGCGGCAGCCAGAATTACAGCCAGGTCGCCGCCTTCGTTCTTTCCGATTTTTTCGGCATAGCGCGCTAGTTGCATGGCATGACCGATTCGTTTAAAATCCTTCTTGAAATATTTTTTCATTTCAACTGCGATCCGCTCCTTAAGCGTATCTTCCCTCTGGGTCTTGTATTCTTCGGGAAGGTCGCCTACGCACTGCGCTGCATACTGGCAGTAAGCGGCACAGCCAAAGTCCAGTTTAGGATTTATAAACTTATGCCCGCAATTGCGGCATTTTCGTGTTGTGTCATCCTTGAAAAATTCAACATCTTTGCCGCACTTAGGGCATTTAACATCAAAAACAGCCCCTGGTTTCCAGTACCTTATGTCCTGTCCCGGGCATTTCATTATAATTCCTCCATAAAGTTAAGATGATTCAATGTTCCTTAATTTTGTTTACGTTTAATTAAAGTAAACCTTATCTTAACCAAAGTCAAAAAAGGTGGGGCGTAATGTGCAAAAACGTAACCAGGTGTGCAAGATTCGTAACCGAAAAAATCACGAATCCATTGTGAATTTATTGAATGACCAACATTCCAACAAGTTAGCTTTTTGGCACATATGTTGCTTATATACTATTTATTCAATTCAAATTCCATTTTGGAAAAATAGAAACTAATTTATTGGGAGGTATTATTATTATTATGTTGAAAAAAGTTATGATTATTTGTATCGCACTTTCTTTTGTATTTATTGGCGGCATTGCTTTTGCTTCAGGTAACGGACCAAAAGCAATTGAGGATGTTCAGGAAGTAATTCCGGAATCGGCGCCTGGCTCAGAAGATGTTGCTCCGACTGTTTCGGAAGAACTCACCACCGATGATCCCGAAACCGAAATCACCGAAGGCGATGAAGAAGAACCAGGAGAGGCGAAAGAAGCAGAAAAGGGTGGCGATGATCAGAAATAATTAGCATGTTTTTTATTGACCCATTGGGCCTTAACTTATTTTAAGACGCATGCCTTCAAAATATCTAAGCCCTATGCAATAGAGAGCGCAAGTTTTGCGTTTATAAAAATAAAGTCAAGGCAATCAATTATAAACAATCAAAACTTGCCCTCTCTCTCCCCATAATGTTTCCCCTTTCTACATGGCATTCTTGAACGCTGATCTAAATTGCAGTTTGTCGGTGGCATTGGGGGGTTTAATATGAGCATCAAGAGCAAGAGGCGCGAAGGTGCGGAATAGCAGGCTATTGGTGTTCATGGCCAGCGAAAAAGAGCAATTTGTGGCCTTTCGAGGTATAAATAACGGGTTACGCATTTTTGCTTTTTAATAATTCCTTATATGCTTGAGTTAATTTAATGAATTTATCATGCTCTCCCCCTTTATCGGGGTGGTGTTTTTTAGCCATATGCCTGTATAATGCCGTTAAGCCGCGGCGACTCATTTTCTTAAGTTTGTCTTTTTTTATATCGAATATTGTTATCGCTTCATCTAAGGTTACTGAACTTTTGTTAGGGGGTGGAGCATAAAACCTTTTGCCGTCAATAAAGTTCTTTATGTGATCGTGTAAGAAATAGCTTTGACCGTATTCGTTATCAAAAAACATGATAATATATCGGATCAAATATTCATTTAACTCCGGCCCGGTTGTCATTCCGGCCCAGAAAGACCTGTCTTTGTTCAGGCTGCATATTTCTTCAATAAAATACTCATCAACTTTTTTTTGATCCAGAGCTTGAGGCATTGTCTTTGCGGTCAACTTTGAAGAAAATCTCTGTAGATCAAATATTACATAAACGTATGACTTCAATTCATAGGGATCGAGAATATCTTCCGATTCCAGAAAATACTGCTCGATCTCGTCTCTTGATTTATTGAGAAGCACCTGGAAAAGTTTAGGCGATATACGTCCAATTCTTCCCTGGTCCATATTGCCGAACCTTAAAAAATGAATTCTTCTTTTATCGAACAGATGAAACTGAGCATTTTCCCTTTTTTCTTTTACGCTTTTTTTTCTTTGCGTGCGTCCGGCTCTTTGACTGAACATTTCAAGAACATGCTTTATTTCCGGCTTCAGAAAGCGCCAGAATATATTATCGAGTTCATCAAAGTCGGGCTTCACGCAATGAGAGTTCAGCCTGTTTTCTACTTTTTCGTCAATATAGTAAGCATTCCCTCCAGGGTAAATAATATATTTTGCAGGATTGGCCCCAAGATCAAATAAGTCTCGACTTCTAAAATATTTTCCGTTCCGGTAAGATTCCCTGATGATGTAATGAGGTTTTTTTTTAATTATTTTTTTGGCCAGATACACAGAAATTTTACTTCCTCAATCATAATGAGATTATTACCTAAGTTGAGCGATTTTTTGCGAAGAAATGTGCCAAGATCTTGATGCAGCAAGGTTTGCGAAAAGCGTAGGCATACCAATGGATATGTCGAGCCTTTTCGCAAGTCCTTGATGCGTAAGAGATAGGTGTAGGTCGAGTAAAAAATCGCTCAATTTAGGTATTAGTATTTTTTGACCTTTTCCCATATTTTATATGTATTCTTGCGGAAGATTCGGCATAACCATTCGTTGTATCCGCCCCAGTCTGTTTTTGAATTACTCCATGCCTTTTGCAGATCTTCAATAAAACCACTTTTAAGTTCAGCCAAACTTATTACCCTGATAATTCCATTTTGATCAATCAGAATTCTGGTCATAATTCTGTTCTTTTGACAAATGAATTTTTCCACATCATTTGGCTTGAACTGCTTTTCAAACTCAGGATTGTAAGGAGTCGGGAGCAAAAAGTTTTTACCAAACCGCCAGATTGCAAGCGGGTATTTTTCATTGTAGATTCCATATGCTGTCAAATTCTTAAAATCTTCAATATCTATTTCTCTGGGATAAGGTAATGAAACCAGAAGTTGAATCTCACCGTCCATTATGCCCATTAATGAGTTTTCAAAAGGCTTTTCCCAGCCAGGATACTTATCACCTGCTTTAATTTCTTCTAATCCGGTTTGCATATCAGCAGTTTTACAAAATTATTTTGCGTTAATCTTATCCTTTAATTTGTTGGAACATCTGAAAGTTACAACCTTTCTCGGTCTAAGCATCATATCTTCTCCGGTTGCAGGATTTCTGCCCTTTCGTTCCTTTTTATTTCTTATGCAGAATTTTCCAAACCCGCTGACCAAAACATCCTCGCCGGATTCAAGTGCTTGCTTAATGATTTCCAACATAGTTTCAAGCGTTTCAATAGATTGTTTTTTTGAAAATCCATTTGCAACACAGATTGTTTCAACAATATTAGCTTTAGTAATGGCCATAATTTATTTCCTTTCTATATGGTATAGACTTTCAGATAATTAATTTCACAAGGCCAGAAGGAGGAAGGCGTATTAGTTATACGTCGACGACTGATAACACAGTGGAATTATTTATCTGAAAGTCTATAACTACACGGGTTGTTAGGTCCAGGGTTACATTTTATTAATCAATTTATTATATTTTTCTTCGGATATAATTATTACACCCATTTTTTTTGCTTTTTCAATTTTGCTTGACCCAACCTTTTCCCCACAGATCAGATAATCAGTTTTGCTGCTTATCGAGGTTTGAACCACTGCGCCGAGCCTTCTCGCATTTTCCTGCATTTCTTCTCTGCTTCCGTAATCCATTTTGCCGGTAAATACAACATGTTTTCCGGCAATTGCGCTATCTATATTAATTTGTTCTTTTGCAAGTGGTGTCCTTTCGAGATTAAAACCAATTGAAAGCATGTGATATATTGTATTTTTAATTTTTTTTATGCCCTCTTCGACCGAACTGCTTGTAATTGGGCCAAAATTAGGTATTTTTTTAATGTCTTCCGCTTTTGCATCTATGAGTTCTTCAATCTTCATATGAGAAAGCAGTTTTCTGCTGTCTCCCTTTCCGAGATCAGATATTCCAAATGCCGATAGAAACCGCCAATCTTCAACCGGTTTGTTTTTACTTATATTAATGGCTGCTGCAAGATTTTTTGATTGACCGGGGCCAAAACCTATACTTTTAAAATCATTTTCACTCATAGCGTATATTTTTTCAAGGCAATCATAACCATTTTTAACAAGCTTCTGGATTGTTTTTATTCCAAACCAGTCCGCGTTGCCAAGAGTTTTAAACCAGTGGCTGATGCTTTGTTCTATTTGAGCTTTGCATGAACTATTATTGCATTTTAGAAAATCATTATTCCATTCGAGTTTTGTCCCGCATGAAGGACATTTTTCGGGTATTATAATTTCATCTGATTTTGCAATAACTTTTTCAAGCTTTGGAATTACTTCGCCGCTTCTAATAACTTCAATTTCCGCCCCAACGCCTATATGTTTTTTTTGTATAAGACCTGCGTGATGAGCTGTGACGTTCCGGATTGTAGCTCCTGAAAGATAAACAGGCCTGATTTTCAATACAGGGGTAATATTTCCCGTTCTTCCCACCTGCCATTTAATGCCCTCAACGGCGGTTATAGCTGTTTCACCCTTTGTCTTTATGGCTATTTGCCATCTGTAGTGGTGAGCTGTAGCTCCCATGTGGTTTTTTATATCTTCATTGGTAACCTCGGCAACCATTCCATCTATAGGGTAATCTGTTTTCGCTGTAAGATTTTTTGTGATTTGCTCTATGTTTTCCAAGAGTTCCCCAGCGCTGCCGGTCCATTTTGGAAGAACGGAATATGGGACAAAATGCACCATATTGTCTTGAAGGGCTTTTTTTGCAAATTCGTTTAAAGTATCAGAACTAATTATCCCGACAACCATATTTCTAGGATGCTCAAACTCATCAGACAGGTGTTCTTCAAAATAGGACATGACAATTACCAATTCACCAAGGCCAAGTCCTCTGCCTCCATCAGAAATTATGCCCTTGTTAAAAGAATTGCTGATATCGTATCCTGCTTCACCATTTCCTCTGGTGGCAAGCATTGTTCCATCATCTCTTCCGGCAAGGCCGTCCAGTTTTGGCGTTACGCTGAACAAAATATCGACAATACCTATCTCACTCGCTGCTTTATCAACCCTGGCAATAAATTTTTCAAGACCATCCTTTGTGTATGTTTTTTCAGTTGAAAGCATTGGCGCAGGATGTCTTACTTCTTTTTTGGCATCGAATTTTTCAGGTTCTACTGAAAGAAGAAAAGGGTGATATGGGGATAGTTTCCGCAGCTTTTCTAAAAGCCTGTCGTATTCGAGATCGCTTACAAGCGGCTTTCCCTTTCTGTAAGCTTCATTATACTTTTTCAGAATTTCGGCTAAAGCTTCAATATTTTCCATTACTTTCAACAAATACAATGAAACGACAGTTATAGTTATTTTTTGAAAAAATTGTCATTCTACCGGACTAATAATATCAAACTCATTTTTATGCAACA
>Ga0255422_1189_pt1 | contig 13876 bp, 10 predicted proteins | sample ANMaggSeSYBR02D3_FD_182631 | JGI IMG/M metagenome (GOLD analysis project Ga0255422, IMG submission 182631) | Sediment cell enrichment communities from methane seep in Santa Monica Basin, California, United Staets - ANME aggregate JGI... | ecosystem: Environmental > Aquatic > Marine > Cold seeps >... | reverse complement strand
ACGATTTTCGCAAACCTTGCTGCATCAAGATCTCGGCACATTTCTTCGCAAAAAATCGCTCAACTTAGGTTAAAGTGACTAAAGCCAGTAGGTTGGGTTGAGCCCGTTCTAATGACGTTGGGTTTCGTATCTCAACCCAACCTACAAGGTATGACACGCCTGCTTTCCTCGAAAACAGAAAGGCGAAACCCAACATCATGGCTATGTTTATGAGAATCTGTAAGTTGGTTATATCGCTTTCCGTTGCGATTTTTCTGGTCACCTCCTGCACTCCTCGTTTTCTTCAAATACGACGGGCAGAGCTTCTTTATAAAGAAGGGCAAATCCTTCTTTCAAAGGGGAAGGGGGAGGAAGCGATGTTAAAATTTGAAAAATCCCTTTCATTGGCCAGGGAGGCGGGGTTCAAGGCGGGAATGGCTCACAATTTAAATGAGATGGCCATTATCCATACTGCAAGAGGCGAGTATGCCGAAGCGAGGGAGTTGCTTGCCGAGGCCGTCGAGATTTACAAAGAATTTAATATGGAACCGGAGGTCTCAAAATCTCTGAACAATGTCGCCGTAACTTATGTGAAGGAACGTGACTTTAAGGAGGCCGTTAGCCGGTATGAAGAATTGCTCACGTGGGACGGGAAAACGGATAACCGGTTGGGGATGGGCATAACGCTCTACAACATGGGAGTTATTTATGAGAGCCATTTAGGGGAGCGAGAAGAAGCACAAAAGAGATATTCGGAGGCGCTAAAGATTTTTAAGAAATTAGGAAATGAGAAATATATAAAGGCTGTTGAAAAAAATATGGTGATTGATTAATTGTATAGGAATTTCCTTTTTGTTAGACAGGATAAACAGGATGATCAGGATAAAGAAAAATCATGTAAATCATGTTAATCCTGTCAGAGAAGTCCCGCCCCGCCAGGGCGGGGCTAATTAAATCGCTCAACTCAGGTTTTCAAAACTTATAAGACACTCCCACGGAGTAGTTGGCTATCTTGTAATCATATTGGTAGACGCTTTCATCATCGTTGTTGGATCGCGCGATAATGCGCTGCCACTGAGCCAGCAGACCCCAATTCTCGGCAAGGTCGTACCTGAATTTTAATTCTATCACCTCCATGGTCTCCCACTGTTTATCATTCTTATAGCCGCCGGTACTATACTTTGCCCTTCTGTCAGTGTAATCGGTCTTTTGGTAGGAATAGGACAGGCTGGGCGTAAGAGGAAGCAACTCCAAGGTATACGATATATTTGGACGAATCCGGTAAGAACGGTAATCATAGAAGTCAGGCAGGAACACATCATTTGATGGGTCAAGGGTCCCCATGCCGTCATAATAGTTCTGGTTACTGTCCTTCAGACTGTTGTTTAAGTCCAGGCCCACCCGGAGTCTCCCGTCAACGTCATCAAGGATATACCAGCACTTGAGGTCCAGACTGTGCAAGTAATCACGTTGCTCCCTGGAGGTGAGGACGCCATTTGAATTTACCACCTTTTTATCATCAAGGTCCTTGTAGAGAAGGGCATATTCCGCGCCCCACGAAAAACCTGTTTTTTGGGTCCAATTATATCGTGCCCTTGTAATGACGCAGTGGTAATCTTTCTCATCTTCCTCGATACCGATACCGGCGGCAAGGTCAAGAAGGGAGGTGTAGTTGGGATACCGTCTCTTGTAATACTGGGCTCCCAGTTTAAGAGCGCCGTCTCCCCCGCCAAAGTCGAGTTTCCTCATATCAAAGTCAATTCCTGCTCCTGTATCACGGTAATTGTACAGGCCGTTGCTCCAGCCGCCGGGCTCAATGTCTTTGTTGTATGTCGCGGTGTAAAAGAAAGACGGCGTGATGGAATAGCGGGATTCTTTTCCGAAGTCTATACGAACCATAGGCGTTATGGTGTGACGCTGGAATTCGGAACGCTCTTTTGGGCCTATATCGTCAGAATAGAATTCCCGTTTTTTATAGTATTGCCCATCGTACATGAGGATTAAGAAAGTCTTATCATCGAACTTGTACGTCGGAGCAATAAGACCGTTAATAGCGCCGCCCGAAAGAGTGTCGGAACCATGCAGATCCGATAGTGTGTAAAAAGCGGAAAAATGCGCGATGAGCATCAGACGATCCGTGATCTTTTCATAGCCTACGGGCGGGGCCTCTTCAGTTTGTAATTCTTCAGCTATTGATTCTTTTGAAGGCGGTTCTTCAGCCTGCACCGGTTTATTCATGAAGCACAGAAATAAGAGTGCCGGAAGAAATGTTAACAGCCAAGAAACGTTATAAACTCTGTGCGATTTCATTTCCTTCTCCTTGAGGCATAAATTTTTTGACTATGCTTCTACTATTTCTGATGGATTACAGTAAGTATTGTATTGTCTTCTATTGCGGCACAATTTTCCACAGCATGCGGGACATGGGAATATAGACCACGTCAATGGGATTGCTGAAGATATTCGTATTCGCTCCGTTGTCAATGCAAATCTCCAGGTTGTTGTTTCCGATGTTAGGATCACCGGTGACAAGGCCCTCATTAACCCGTAACGCATCCCAGATGTCATAGATTCCACCGAGGCTGCCACCGGAAGCTACTGTGTCTATGTCGCCAACAATATAGCAAGAAACATTGATACTACGACCGTCGCCTAATACGTAATTGAATACACCGGGGTTTGTCGTCGATATCGAATCGATCGTATATTGTCCTTGTGAAGGAGTACCGCTAACGTATACATAACTATCGGTACTGTCATTGATAGTCAGGAGTTCTGTCTCGATGGGCTGTACTCCGTCATTGTTGGGGAGGAACCCACGGAATTCCCTCAAGGACTCATTTGCGGGATTAGTGAACCTGACATACATGGCTTTGAGATCAACAGAGGATAGATTCCACACGTATCTATTAGGGTACGTCCCCTGAGTATCGAGCCACACGTTCCACGGCAGTGACCGCAGATCGCTAGGGAGAGTCGCCGTGAATGTTGTTGTCCAGTCAATGGTCGAGAGCCCCGCAAGACTTCCTGCGCCAGCCCCTCTGAGACAGACATTGAGCACCTGAACCGTCTGGACATTAGGCCGCAGGATATACTGCTGGACTCTCACCCAGTTGCCGTGTACGTCTTTCAAGACCCGGCCGGCCTGGGCATCGGCCTGTTGCATCAAAAAGTCATCACGGGTTCGGATATCACCGGAGGCGAGTTGCCAATTAATGATATCGAGCAGTTTTCCCTCAGCAGCATCGCGATGCATTTCAAGAATCTCCCGGTTAAGACGATCCTCCTCCACCTGTACCGCATAAGCCAGAAAAGGATCGTCGTTGGTCCAGGCCAGGTTCTTCTCACTCAAGAAATGCGTCGGGTTTCCCTTCTCATCCACTCCCACCGTCTGTAATCCGGGCGTATATACTCCTTCTGTCCAGTTGTATGACCAACCTTGGTACCCTGCTCCTGCATCTGTGGGGACCAAATAACCCGGAATGAAGTCACCGTTCTCGACGCTTTTTTGGAGTTCATCATTATTACTAATGTTCTTATACGCCTCGATTACGCTCGATTCATCCACAACCGGGGGCGGATCGCCTTGAGAGTAGCACCCTTCCGGCACACCACATCCGCATATGCCCGGTTCGATCTTGTTAGGATCATTGGGGCAACCGTCGTCACAATCAGGGACGCCGTCGCCGTCGGAATCCGTATCAGCTACGCCACAACCGCAGACCCCCGGCGCGATTTTGTTGGGATCATTGGGGCATTCATCGATGCAGTCCGGGGTGCCATCGCCGTCAGAGTCAGTATCAGGGAAGCCGCACCCACAAGTTCCTTCCACGATTTTGTTTAGGTCACTGGGGCACCCGTCATCGCCGTCGGGCGTGCCGTCGCCGTCGGAATCTATGGAATCTATCGCCTCTCGTTCAGTGAGGTCTCTATCATCGGGTAGTTCATCTATGGTGTCGTCGGATGTGCCGCCGCCCTCCGGTTCGGAATAGGCTTCTATCGCTCCCGCCCACAGGTTAAGCGCTTGTAACTCCCAGAGGAAGGCTTCAGCCTGGCCGAAGTTTGGGTCTTCTGCCATGGCCTTTTTATAAGATTCAGCGGCTTTTGAATAGTTGCCGCGATCACTGTGGTCGATCCCCTCGAACAGATAGAGGAGGGCTGTGAGGTTGGTGGTAAGAGGTTTTTTCAGTTCTGCCTCCAACTCGGGTGAAAGCTCGATTTTTAACTCTTTGATGATCTCAAAGAGGAGTTCTTTTTCCATACGAAACAGTTCTGCAAGAAGCTCACCCTCGGTCCAGGGCCGGCCGACTACTTTTTCGGTCTGTACTTTCAACAGGTTGGATTTTAGTTGGAACAACTCCTCGATTTTACCCTTGAGGATATCTCCTCCAACCAGGAGTTCAACTCCTAATAGTTTTCCCATTTGAGAGGAGGTCGAGGGCTTAACCAGTCCGGAGACTTCAAGGTCTAATTCTTCTACGAGGGCCTGTACCTTCACCCTTTCCACCACTTGAATCTCTTCTACCTTGGAAAGGTCGGTTATGAGCATAAGAGTGAGACCCTTCTGAAGAATGTCCAAATCCGACCACCCTGTCTTGTTGGAGAAGTAAAGGACCGCCACGGTATTGGGAGCGCTGACGGTCTTGAGGGCTTTTTCCTGTTCTATAGCCCCTTTTGCCCATGCTTTTACTTCATCAGTTACGACCTGACCGGCCCATGCCGGCGCGGTGAACAGAACCCAAATCAGCAGAAAGCTTAACAGCACGCTTAATGATTTTTTATTCATGCCGGACCCCCCTAAATTCTCATACTGAACCTTTTTGACCTGTGCGGTTAGTATTTATCGTGTTTTGTCAATGAGAAGGCGTCGTAGGGGCGGCTTTACGCCGCCCACCAAATTGATTTCGGGCGGGAAACCCGCCCCAACGGGAACTTGCCGATGACAATTAAATTTCGTAGGTTGGGTTGAGCCCGTCCTAATAGGACGAAACCCAACATAACGGCCTTTTGTACCAACATTAAAATATGCAGCTATGTTGTATAATACAGCTCATTATCTCAAAACCATAAAATATCTTTTGCCCACAATGTGCAAGGGACTTCATAAAAATAATGCGAATTTTATCGCATATAGATCAGGAATGTAAAGAAAAAAGGTTCAAAAAATTGCAAGGATCTTCAATTCGTAATTCCGGCTTGTCCGGGTTGCGAGGCAACTATCATGAAGTGCGAAATTGGGGTTCCGGCAGTACCGGCGGTTACAGTAAATCCTTCCACAGCATGCGGGACATGGGAATATAGACCACGTCAATGGGATTGCTGAAGATATTCGTATTCATTCCGTTATCGATACAGATTTCGAGGTTGTTGCTTCCGATTTTAGGTGCGCCGGGCTCATTTATCTGCAATGCATCCCAAATTTTATCGATGCCGCCCTTGCTCCTCCCGGTGCAGTCTATGTCGCCCACAACATAGAAGGCAACATTGATACGTTGGGGGTTATCAACCCCGGATGGAAACACATAATCGAATCCAAATTTACGGAGATCAGCCGGCTCGACATGATAGGACCCGTTCTCAAAAGCGCCGTCGGCATCATAACCATACGTCTCCGATCCGGTCTGTGAGGTCAAGGTCAGTTGTTCTCCATTGATATATTGTTTGTATGGAGCTACGTCATTAAGAGTGGGGGACGCTCATTAGTTTATAAGTTTCTGTTTTTTTAGACAGGATGAACTCTCCAAAGGCGGGCAATCTCAAAGGGAACATTTGTTCCTAATGTTCCTAACTTTTTTCCTTGCAGACAAATACTTTTGCTCGTTGCTGGATAAGGGCATGGCGCAAAGAACAGAGAGGAAAGTTTTTTGGGTCAAAAAACTTGATTATTATAATAAAGCTTGATAATTCTAAACAAATTGGACAGTGGGTCTACTGTTGACCCATATGAGATAAAACTTGAGTTCAAACTTAGAACAAATACAAGACAGAATTAATAAGGGGGGCAAAGGTTGTTATCATTACGACATACGAGCCTGATCCGGAGGAATGGATCGATTATAAAACAAGGAGATGAGTTGTCATGAAATGCGTTTTTTGTGGGGGTACAGTGAAGAAAAAGCAGGTAACGTTCAGTTATGAAGATGGCGACAAATATATTCTTGTTGAAAATGTACCAGCTGAGGTTTGTACTAGATGTGGAGAGAAAACCTACTCTCCCGAAATTACTGATGAAATATTGAAATTTGCAAAAAATAAGTTTAAGCCTGTGAAAACCATAGAGGTTCCAGTGTATGATTTCGCGGCAAAGATAAAACAATTGTCAACGGTCGTTTAAAATTCCAGACATTCGATATAAACCTCAAGCAAATTTTGCAACAGGGTGTAATATGCGCGCGTAAGCTGTCAGTAGGCATCCATTGGAATATGGACAAAACAGGGTCGAATCTTAATTATTAACATCGTCATAAAATTATTCCATCCTGATTTTGAATTTGATGTTAGACAAACGAGAAGTGAATAACGATGGCAAATCAATAGGCAGCTTCGCGTTGAATATTCTGGTGTTTCTATCATTCAATCAACAGTGGCACTGATACGGAATGGAAGAATCAACTAATGGGAAACCTTGGGTCATTATCTGCTCTTGACTCTTGCTTGTTGAGCTCACAATATTACATACCTATGGGGCAGGCGAGGTAATGATTTAGGAATTAAATCATAGCGAGAAACCATGAGACAGGCAGCATTAAGGCATTGGAGCCAACTTCAAAATCTTTTTTGGAAAGAAGCAGGCCCTTCTTAAAATGTCTGATCATGGTGATGCTGTCTCGCAACGTAACGTGATTCTGGTATTTCACCTCAATAGATTGTGGCCCCTCCTGATCAAGAAACACAAAATCGACTTCTTTACCCACCTTGCTTTGCCAATAAAAGAGATCTGAAATCGAAGACAGGCCGGCGTTTACAAATCGGCTTTTCCTCAAAAGATGACTCCCTACGACAGCTTCGATAAGCATGGAGTCTTCAATCTTTAAATAAGGATGATATGTGAGTAAAACAGTGCTAATGACGGGATCAAAGGGGTAGATTTTTTTCCCTTTTCTTAGCTTTGGCAAATTTTTGTTGGTATCTAAGGCTTGAAGGAAATAAAGGATATAGGAGTCAGAAAGTATACTGATGTAATCGTGTGCCGTGTGGTGGGAACCCATGCCCGTTTCCACTGCAAGCTTTTTCCAATCGACAGGAGTTCCTATGTGTTTCAAGATGGGAAGCGCCATGTGCATTAGAAGCGAGGTGTTTTTTTTCAATCTCGCCATATCTCCCTCAATAATTGCTCGGAAAGTCATAAGGAGGTGTTCATCGGGCTCTCCCTTTAGATGGGCATCAATCCATGCAGGGAACCCCCCTGTTTTAAGGTAAGCGTGCAAGGCTCCCTCTATCTCAGTTTTGTACATGCGAAAATCAAAAAAGTCTTCTTCTTTTTTTTCTAAAATTTCGGAGATAGAATCAACCGGGGCGAGTTTTATTTGAGGATAAATAATGCTCAAAAATTGACGGAAAGACAGGGGCAATAGAACAAAGTCGCATCCTTTTCCCCGCCTGCCTGGAAGTTTTTCGGAACTTTTTTTCAGATCAAGGGCCGAAGAACCAGTAACAACATAGGTAGCATTCCTGTCAAAACCCATATCAATAAGAACCTTTATTCCGCGCGGCCACTCTGGAAGAAAAGAGGCTTCATCCAGAAAAAGGTATCTTCGGTTGGAGGTTGCGATGGTCTTAAAGTAATAAAGGATAACCTCCAGAACCTCATCTACGGTTCTGGCGGCGTCTATGGAAAGAAAGAAAATGTCTTTTTCCGAAACTTTTTTGTCGGCCAGGAGATTTTTAATAAAAAGCTTGATCAAGGTAGTTTTGCCTACCTGTCTCGGCCCCTTGATTATGTGAAGCGCGTCCTCCTGCAGGGAAGTCTTGAGCAAGGGTGGGCGCCATTTGATTTTGGATGCTTCGAAGGTTTGGATGTGCTTGTCTTGTTGGATGGCTTGCCTGTCGCGCCACCACGGATTCATATCAAAAATAAAATCTATTAAAGCCATACATCCTTCCTTCGTTGTTTTTGCAATGCCATAAAATAAAAATCTTATGGCATTAAATTGCCATAATTTTATCCTCCGCACAATTTTTTGTCAACACAAAAGAACCAATTTCTGGTAGTCCCTACAAAGCAGTGCAGGTTTGGGAATACTGATGGGGGGACGCTCATTAGTTTATAAGTTTCTGTTTTTTTCTTTCCTCACCATACAAAATTTTCCAGGTTCATCTGGTTCCTGATTCCCACCATTTTAAAGTATCTCTTTTGGTCTGAAGTAGTATTGCTTACTTTTCGGAAAGTCTTGGTTCTGTCTTCCCTTTTCTAAAACTCAAGGATATATTATTGACAAATTTAATATTTCAGTGTTATTTGCAGGCCGGATTTTGTGTAAGATTTGTACCTCAAACTGTTCGAAATTTAGTCGGATAACTATCATAATTCGGGATAGCGTAGGTGATGAATGAAAAAAGGTTTAATACGAATTTTGATTTTTCCTGTGATTGGACTATGGCTGGGTTTTCCTCAAATTGGATTCTCAGAAACAGAAACACAACAGACGGCGGCATACACCTTGGGCGAAATTGTGGTTACCGGCGAACCGGTGGGAGTGGAGTCTATCGGTACGGTACAGGAAATAACCGCCGGCGATATTACCCGGCGGCATGCACGAACCCTGGACCAAGCCTTGGAACTGCTTCCTGGGCTGGACGTCCGTACCGGAACGGACGGCGTTCCGCGGGTCGATCTTAGGGGTTTTCGGTCTCGGCACGTGCTGCTGATGCTGAACGGAATTCCCTTTAATTCCGCTTTTGACGGACAGTTCGATCCGAGTATCATTCCGGTGGAAAATATCGCCAAAATAAAAGTGTCTTATGGTAATCATTCGGTACTATACGGCCCAAGTGGACTTGGCGGTGTGATCAACATCATTACCAAAAAAGGTACGAAAGGCCTTCAGGGCTCTGCAAAACTGGAAACCGGAGAGCGTCACAGTAACCTGGGACGCTTTATGGTCTCTGGCGCCAAAAACCAGTTTGACGCTTTTGTCAGCGGCAGCGTACTGGACAGCGACGGCTTTGTACTGTCCGATGATTTTAAGCCTACCTCTGAAGAAAACGGCGGCCTGAGAGAAAACAGCGATAATGAAAATAAAAACCTTTTTGCCAACTTCGGGTATAGCCCGAATAATATCTGGAAAATCGGACTGGTAGCCAACGCGACCCGGGGCAAGTTCGGCAAACCGCCCATTACCATTAACGATAAGTCAGACCCCTTTGCTTCCAGCCCCAAATACGAGCGAATGGACGATTACGACAGCTTTTCCGGACAGATTTCCATAAACTGCGATCTGCCTGGCCCTTTGGGCCTGCGTGGGTGGCTCTTTGCCAATCGACTGGATGAAGATGAAACCCGCTATGACGATAATCAGTACAATTCCATGGACGATTCGGCAGTTAAAAACACCTATGCCAAAAATAACACCACTAAAATCTATGGTGGTACGCTGCAAACTTCCGTTGACCTCCAAACCAACGGCCTCTTCATCCTTGCTTTAAGCGGTGAAGAGCATGCCTTCGAGTCCAACGGTCTTATCCGGGACGTTAAGGTTGGCGGTGGCGGCGCCTCGACCTACACCACCCGAAGTTTCAACGAGGACCGGACGGTCAAGGTCTATTCTGCCGCGATTGAATACGAAGTGTCCCCTTTTGATCGGCTCGGACTGGTGTTCGGTTACAGTCATCACTGGTTTAAAAAAGATACCGGCGACAGCAACAACGATAACTCTTTTCTCGTGGGCGCCCATTACGATATTTTTGAAAACACCCGCATCAGGGGTTCTGCGGCCCGCAAAATCCGGTTTCCGTCCATTCGCCAGCTTTACGAGGAAAACACTGGAAATCCAAATTTAACTACCGAAAAGTCATACAATTACGAACTTGGGGTTGAACAGCAGCTTTTAGAACGTACCACCCTTTCGCTGACCGGATTTTATATTGATGTTCAGGATTACATCGAAAAAATAGATTCCACAAATACATTCGAGAACAACGACGAATATCGTTTTCAGGGTGTGGAACTGACCGCCCAGACCCAGTATTTTAAAAACCTCTTATTACGGACCGGTTACACGTTTATGGATACCAAAGACAAGTCCCCCAATACCGAAAAGAAAGAACTGCAGTACAGACCGAAAAATAAACTGACGTTTGAAACCCAATATGTTTTCGGTTTCGGACTTTCCCTTTACGCCAGCGTCATACATGTGGCCGACCAGTACTTTTATTCCCGAAATACACCGCTGCAAAAGCAAAAACTGAACAACTATACCCGGGTTGACCTCAAACTGAACCAGGCTTTTCTGAAAAAACGGTTGCATATTTATCTGGGCGTGGACAATCTTTTTGACCGGGATTACGAAGAGGCCTATGGCTTTCCCCAGACGGGCAGAACCCTATATGCTGGAACTGAATTTCATTTTTAACAGCATGTTGAAAAGAAGCGAAAATCCCGCTCATCGGTGCCAAAACAAAGCGGAGATCTTTTTTAACGGGACTGCTGGGAGAGTATTACTTTCATTTCTTAGAGGAGAAAATTATGAAACAAATATTTCTGCTTGTTGTTGCGATTATCGGTTTCCATGTGCCAGTCTATGCATTTTCCGAACATGAAGTTGTTTCCATTCAAATTCCGGACATGCGATTCTACTCTGTAAAAGCCATTACGCCTGTGCCAGAAGGTCGAATGGATCTGCTTGCCGCGGGACAAATCAAACAAAACGATCGGAATGATGCACTGATCATCGCATTTTCGATAATTAAGGGTAAATACAAAGAACTTGCACGGGAGGTTTTTTATATCGGACCCAAAAGTGCTGACAATAAAACCCGAATCCGTTCTCTGGTTTGCATCAAAGCGCCATCAACGAACCGATGCCTTATCGTTGTCAATGGGAAAGCCGGTCCTGAAAACCGTGAGATCGGTTTTATCCGTTCGTATGTATTTAATGGTGCATTCAATCTGAAGGACAGCATCGAATTTTCGGATCCCGAAACGTCATATACCCATGGGTATCCGCTCATTCAGGCCGACATCAATAAAGATGGGAAAAATGAAATTATTTGCGGTGGTTTTTCAGGAATTAATGACAGGGATCATGCCGACATCAGGATTTTTTCAATTGGAGAACATGGGCACCTTTCCCGGATAAAAGGATTTCAAACAAACCAATTAAACACCTTTCGACTGCGGGTGAATGCTTTGGCTGCGGGAGACCTGAACGGAGACGGCACGTCGGAAGTTGTGGCCGCTGGCAGAACCGTTGAAAACGATATCGAACATGCTGCTTTTGCTGTTTTTTCTGATCAGACCCTGATTTGGAAAAAACTGAATGATCTCGGTACTTGTCGGTACCGGTATGCCATGGTTACAGACATAAACGGAGACGGGCGTCTGGAACTGGTTCTTGGCGGACGCATTGATCAGAAGAGTACAAAATATGCGCTGCTGGATATCTGGCAAGCACATAACGGGGAGATGAACCTCATTTCGCGATATCGTTTTACCGGAATCGGCTCTACACGACTACGGGTGGTGGAAGCACTGCCTGCTGGATTTCCCGGTCATCTGATCATCGGAGGGCGCCAGGAAACCCTCCAGAATGGCCGTATGAAATGGAAAGGGTTTCTTCAGCAGGTGGCATTCGAATCCGGCACCTTGTTTCCTTGCTCAAAACCGATCATTCTGGATAAGGACTGGGAAACCCGAGTTCGGACGATAGATATTTGCAAGAACTCTCTGATTACGGCAGGGTTTACGGAAGACAAAACCAAAGCGTCCAAAGCCTTTATTTCCATTTATCCGTTGAAATAGCAAAGCACCTAAAAAATTCGGGTAGTCCCTACAAAACAGTGCCGGTCAATAATTTCAGGGTAGTTCATTTGAGATACCAGTTTATAATACTGGAACCAAAGAAGATATAGATAATTGCGCCCATTGACAGAAACGGGCCGAAGGGAATAGCGAGTTTTAAACCTTTGCGTGTACGCAGCATTAAAACTATTCCCACCAGAGTTCCGATGGCAGAACCAATAAATATTGTAAAGAGAATGCCTTTCCACCCTAAGGCAGCTCCTATCATTGCCAAAAGCTTGATGTCTCCGCCTCCCATGCCTTCTTTTTTAGTAAGAAGGTTGTATGTTACTGCAATTAATAAAAGGCTTCCGCCGCCGGCCACTATTCCCAACAAAGAGTCTTTGTAGGTGATTGCTGCAAGGGTAAATGATGCAAAAAAGAAGATCGGTATGCCTGGAAGTGTAATCACGTCCGGTATTATCTGATGATCAATATCAATAAAGGTAATCACAAGCAGTGATGAAATTAAGGCATAGTACACAAATGCTTCAATTGTAATTCCAAACTTGAAATATATACAAAGTGCAAAAAAACCTCCTGTCAATTCAACCAAAAGGTAACGAAATGCTATAGGAGAATTACAATGGCGGCATTTTCCTTTAAGCCACAGATAACTTAAAACAGGAATATTGTCATAAGATCTTATAATATTTCCGCAGTTCGGGCATATAGAACGGGCTGGATTTATAATTGATTTTGATGCGGGCAACCTGTATATGCATACATTCATAAAACTTCCTATACAAATTCCAAATATAAAAATTAATATTTCAATTAGGTGGGTTAACATATTCAGACCTCTTTATTCGGTTTGAGCATTTTTCAAAGGTTTCATTTTGAAATATTACCCTGAAACATAGTCTTTTGTCATGCAAAATTTGTTAGGTTTGTTTTATAAAAAATCAAGGTTGATATTGTCAAAGAAAAATAATGTTATATATTGTTAGATTAACACATCTTAAACTCAATTTTTTATATGCATAAGCCTCTTGGCGATTGTGGGGGGAAATAATTAAAAACAGGTGAAACAATGGGTGAAACAGATAAAGATGATTTGATAAGTATTATTGAAGAAGATGAAAAGGATATAAAAATACCCAAAACTCTTCCTTTAATGCCTATACGGGACGTTGTGATTTTTACGGGTATGCTTATTCCTCTTTTTGTCGGTCGGGAAAAATCAGTGCGAGCGGTGGAAGCGGCTGTAATAAAAGACGGTTATTTATTGTTGGTTGCGCAAAAGGATTCGGGCGTCGAGAACCCTAAAAAGGATGAAATTTACACGCTTGGAACAGTTGGCCGGATTCTGAGGATGTTGAAACTGCCTGACGGCAGTGTCAAGGCCCTTGTGCAAGGTGTCGCCAAGGCAAAAATTGTGACATATCTCAGAAACAAAGCTTATTATCGCGTAAAAATTGAAATTATTAAAGAACATATGACTGAAGCAGTCAATCTGGAGATTGAAGCTCTGATGAGGAATGTACGAGAGCATTCAGAGAAGATTCTGGCTCTTCGAGGAGAATTAAGCGGCGATGTCGGTACCATTCTGGAAAGTATAGATGATCCAGGCAAGCTTGCAGATCTTGTATCATCGAATCTTAGACTGAAAATTGAGGAGTCACAGACTCTGCTTGAACTTGTAGATCCTGTGGAACGTCTTAAAAAAGTTAACGATCTGCTTTCACATGAAGTAGAACTTTCGGTGATACAGGCAAAGATTCAATCTGATGCCAAGGATGAAATTTCTAAGAGCCAGCGCGATTATTTTTTAAGAGAGCAGGTTAGGGCTATCCACAAGGAACTGGGCGAGCATGATGAAAGAGCTGAAGAGATAGATGATTACAAGAAAAGGATCAAGAGCGCCAAAATGCCCAAGGAGGCTGGAAAAGAGGCTGC
>Ga0255422_1187_pt1 | contig 13974 bp, 15 predicted proteins | sample ANMaggSeSYBR02D3_FD_182631 | JGI IMG/M metagenome (GOLD analysis project Ga0255422, IMG submission 182631) | Sediment cell enrichment communities from methane seep in Santa Monica Basin, California, United Staets - ANME aggregate JGI... | ecosystem: Environmental > Aquatic > Marine > Cold seeps >... | reverse complement strand
GGTGGGTATATTGTTAGCTGTCCTGGTCTTCCGGGTTGTGTTTCCCAGGGGGAAACTGCGGATGAGGCTTTAGAAAATATTAAGGAAGCTATACAGGCATGTTTGGAGTCACTGGCTGAAGATGAAATTCAGTCGTATATTACAAAGCCTTCGTTCAGGGTAGTTGATGTGGTTGCTTAATGTCCGGACTTTTTGATTATTTCAGGAATTAAGACTATTAAGGCATTTTCGAAAGCAGGGTGGGTTCCACATCGACAAGTGGGGAGTCATGTTGTTTTAAGAAATGAGGGGTCGAAGGTTACACTGTCAATTCCGAAGTATAAAGAATTAAAACTAGGGCTGTTGATGCATTTGATTAAGGCTGCTGGGCTTATTGTTGACGAATTCGAGGGTTTGTTGTGATGGGAAGGGAAGGATTTTTACACCTGACTGTTGAGCCCGTCACGGACCGTCGGGCTGAAGCCACGAGGCATGACGAGGATGATGCATAAGATGGGATACCATACAAGATTTTATCGGTTAAGAAAATATCGGTATAAAGGATTAAAACGGTCCATTGTAATAAGTTATAGGATAAAATGCATGAAGTAAGATAAATGGAATAGGTGGATACATAATGAAACAACCCAAACTCGGCACTGCTTTAATCGCTACATTATACGCACTTGGCGGCTTAGGCTTCATCATAACTGCGATAAAGGTTGCAAACATGGACCCAATAGTATATTCTGAATTTCTCATGTTGGGAGGTGTCGATGGTGCAAGGTTGGGATATCTGGTTTTCCGAGGTATTCTTGGTTTTGCATTGGCATATGGAATATGGAATATGACTAAATGGGGTTGGACTGTAGTTTTAATCATAAGTGGTATCGGCTTGGTAGTTGCGATAATATCTAAAAATATCATTGGTTTGATGATATCCAGCATTATCGCATGGTACCTATGGACGAATAAATCAGATTTTGGGATGTAGAATAACATGGTGTTTAATCAGATGCACAACGAAAAGCCGTCTTCGTAGCAATGAATAAGAACCGTAAACGTCAAGCTGCAGCCCCAACCACTCCACACCCGATTGAAATCGGGTGCATCCACGGAGCCATAGAGTAGGTAGTTTTAGATAGGTCTTTTGAAATAGAGAATCAGTGCGAACATAATGGTAAGTGTAGATATACTGACCAAATAAAATATCTTCCACCTTTTTGAGTAGTATACTTCTTTTGACTCTAAATATTTGATAAACTTCTCACTTCCCTCAGGAGAGAGTAAAGCAAATGTAAAAATTACCGTTAATACAATAAGTGGCACCCCAAAATCCTGATCATCTAAACCACCAATCTGAATGCTGATAAAAGTTACTATCAAAAAACTAAAAAGATACGAAGAAATAAGGGCCAAATAATCAATTATTGGATTGTTTTTAGTTCTTGAAAGAGATACATAATACAAAATCGTGAAGACCAAATACGCTGAGAAGAGTAACAAAATAAAACTTTGGAACTTTTCTCCAGAACACGCTACAAAAAAACCGCTTATGATAAGAAATGTTTGTATTAATCTTTCTCTTTTCTCAACTTCTCTATGACGTTCTTCTTCATCCATCATAATCACCCAAATATCGTTATTCCATTAAAAATAACTATCCCCGTACTAACAGTTCAGTGTCTTTGTATACTTTAATAAAAGGATTTGTTGCTTTGAATCCTGTTTAATGGTTATTATCAGAGATCTCATAAAACATGAAATTATTTTCGTTCCCTTATGCTGGTAGCCCTTGGACACGATATTTCCTGCGCCCACCGCCGTCAAGAATCATTTCTCTTAATGTCTTAAATGCCTTTTAAAAAATTAATGCAGAATATTTTTCTGGCATTAATTGGTCACGAACAGCGCACACGACATGAGTGCAGTTCCCTGTCGTGTGCGTATAGAGGTATTATAAATATCACTTCTTTCTATTCAATACAGTCAATACCAATAATACTGCTCCGATTACCGTAACTACGACCGTCAGTGCGCCGAAGACATGAAATTCCAAAATTCTAAATATCTCCCAGTAATAGAGAAGAGAGATTACTCCATACGCTGCGAGCAGTTTAATAAGTATATTTTTAAAATCCATTGTATAAATTCACCACACACATTAATATATTTTTAATGTTTAATGAATATTTAGTATAATTATATAAATAGACTGAAAGTATATAACATTATACTTTATTTTCATATCATCAATCAATAATTTCAATTAATCAGTCTTGTTCCTGGAGCTATCATTATAGTATGTAATAATGAATAAATGTTGTTTCAACAAGTCTCCAGACAACTCTTCAAAAAATTTTTTCCTTTGGGTGTGGGTAGAAACCTGCCCTGCGCCAGAATCATATAGTTTAAAAAATAATTAAACATTCTGAGTTGTTCAGATGTTAAAAAAGCCCTGATTTTTCAAGAATTAGTACATTTTCCATATCGTTTTAGGATAAAAGAATGTGGTCAGCGATAACCTCTTTTTTAATATTAAATACGAGGTATGAAAACTGATTCACGGGAGTGTTTTTTTACAATTGTGTGTAGTGATAAATCTAATTCTTTTTCAAACTCGAAGAGTTGTGATGTTATATAGGGATATGCTGGTTCAAAATAACTTTTCTGACGTATTATAAGATCGTAGGTATCTAAATCTACTTTTCTATATCCATATTCAATTAATTTAATTTTTAGATCATCATGAAGACAATTGAGCAGAAACAATGCTGAAAGCGATTCAATAACATTATTTAAATTGCCTTCTTCTTTATTAACGAAACCATTATGTTTTACGTGATTACATGAAGTCCACCAACTTGGATCATTTTTAGTCCAATCATTAAAAGGTATTAGAGTTTCATCAGTAGCAATAATTTTTATTTTTTTATCATTTAAATTTATATCTTTTTCAATCGCTTTATAATTTCCAAATTTTAATTTTTTTATGGAAATACTAAGATTATGACTTTGAACAATATCCCAATTTCGAAAAAAAATATCTATTTGGCTCCCTATTCTAATCAATAATTCACCAAGTTTAGGTGAAAATATTTTTTTTCTTTCATCACCTTGATAATAATCAATAGAAATGTTTTTCAAAAAATCAATGAGATCATCTTCAAGTATTTGATATAAATTCAGAGAATATCCTGATTTAAACATTTATTATTTAAAAAATTTTAAGGTTGATAAATCTTCCCACTCCGTCACCCACACCCATCGCCGCATCTGAAATAAAAGTTATCGCAACATCTTTCGAGTAAAAACAAAGATAAATAGAGCTGTCATAATAATTCCAAGTCCTGCTTCTACAGAGGCAACAACACGACTGAAACCTATAGGATGCACATCGCCATAACCCAATGTTGTGAAAGTGATAACACTTGTATAGAGGCATTCCAACCAGTCTCTAATCACCTTTTCATAGTTCATTATCACCCACTGAAAATTAAGGCTTAAGTTGTAATCAATTAATCTTGCTGGTAAATTTGAAACCTCACTTCCAAGTAATTCAATACCCAAATATAAAAATAATATTGAAGATGTGAGTATTATAAACCCTGAAGCCCAAATAACACGAAATGGCTTCTCACCATAACCACACAACGTCTTAATTAAGTTGTTCCAAATGAATCCTATAAGTCCTCTTGATTGCTTTCTTATGCATTCCTTTTTTCGATAATAGAATATTCCTGCTGTTGAATTATCTCCAAATTTTTGGTAACTTTGCTCTAAACGTCTATAAATACCTTCAAGCTCTTTCCAATTAGACTTAAGATTACCTTGTTGTTCTTCCCATATTTTTATTGAAGTCTCTGGATTTAACACTTTTTTTCTAAACCATTCAATCAAAGATGAATAAGATTTTTTAGGTTTGTCATCATCTCTGATCCATATAGAATCGGTCATATCGACTCGTTCAATATTTGAATTCATAAAAGAGCATTTACTCAGATCTGCTTTAATTCGAACATTATCTGAAAAGTAAGTATTTTTAAAAATAATTGTTTCAGATTTGATTGGAATAAATAAAATTTTTCCAGTTAATTCAGCATTAACAAAGTTTGCATCTCCTTTAAATGTAGCTCGCCTAAAGTATGTTTTTCCTTCAAATGTAGCTCGCTTAAAGTTTGCTTCTCTTTCAAATGTAACATCATTAAAGTATGCTTTTCCTTCAAATTCAGCTTTAAAGAAGTCTGCATGTCCTTCTAATTTTTCATTAAATGTAACATTAGTAAAATTTACTTCTTTTGAGAATATAACATCAATGAATATTGCGTACCCACTAATAACAGCAGAAAAAAACGTTGCTTTTCCTTTAAATTTGGCCTTCCTGAAGTCTGCTGTTCCTTTAAATTTGGTATTACTAAAGTCTGCATATCCTCCAAATTCGGCATCTTTAAAGTCAGTATATCCTTTAAATGTTACATTCTTAAAATCAGTCGTATCTGGAGGAAAATAAAAACCATTAAAATTAATCGAATCTTCTTCGGTTTCTAATATTTCTTTTATTCCTTTATTAAATTCATCAATATCTTTATTATCATCTTGTAGATGGAAAATACAATAATCACTATTTTCTAATCTTTCATGCGGACATTTATATCTATTACCATCAGAATATTTGCACATATTTACTTTTGATTATAACTTGAACTACTATATATTGGGTATCATTTCATTTATCTCAACAAGAAAGCCCCCTTCGGGGGCAAATTAATTGTAGCAATGGCTAAGCATTGGGTGGCTCCAATCTGGTAATTTGTTTCCAAAAGCTTCATTTTCTTTAGGAGGTCCCTTCTCATATCTATCAAATATCATTTTACTTCCACACTTTGGACAAATTGGTGCCCATTTATTCGGATTTTTGATGAAGTTATCGAATGTAGTTTGTGTTATACTTCTCTGTAAATATCCAGAATAAATTTTCTTAGTTTTTCGACTGTATGCGCCATAATAGCGTATCATCTTAAAATTTCTATCAGGGATATGCTGGATCAATGCTTCAATAAATACACGTACTTCCATTGTCACAAAATGCTTAATGCCCTTATCATCTTTATACCAGAATGTAACTGATTTTCCATCGTATTTGTACAACCGTGTATTTGCGACTGCAGGATGTCTGATATATCTGGCAACATATTTCGCTATTTTTCGTGTATTAGTAATTCTGGACTCTTCAGGCATATGTACATAAAATCCTTCAGAATACTTTTCAAAAAGCTGATGTACCAGCATCGAAAATACAATATCATTTGGAAATTCGGCTTTGAATCTAGTAAGTACTTGATACTGCCATGTTTTACGCATTGTTCTGAAATTAATATACTTTTGATGTACAAAATTGCCTTTTTTATCAAATCCACCTTCGGTTACAAGTATATGAAGATGTGGATTAAAGCCCATATTTTTCGAAAATGGATGCAACACAACAACAGCACCTGCAACTAACCGTCTATTTCTATATTTAGAGGATATTGTATCATTAATTGCTGCAATTGCTGCATCCATTAAAATCTTTAATAAAAACCGATTTTCCCTAACAACAGACCATAAAGCATCAGAAATTGTAAGAACTGCATGCCGATGAGGAACATTGAACAATGCTTTGCTTAGGGATTTTGCCCATTTATCAGTGTGATTCTTACCGCAGTTTGTACAGATACGACTATTACATCCAAAATGAACAGTTGCTACTGTACCACAATTTTCACAATAATATGTAAAGAAGCCACGATCTGCATCCTTACATGTCATCATTTTAGTGACTTCTTTGATTTCAACATCTCGGAGATTGGCTTTTTCAGATAGCTGAAATGCATCCCAGTTATTATTATCTGTGAATATAGATTTTACTGTGATAGTTGGCTTTTTGTTGTAAGATGGTTCATATGAAAGGATGTCGTTTTGCACTAAATTGGTGAATACTTGATTTGATTAATAATTTTTGAATTGTTGCCAGGGAAATATATACTTTATATACAATGAAAAATAAATGACCAAAAAGGTGGCTCTACCTCTTTTCCAATTCTTGTGCTTTGGCTTCAGCAGGATTAATTACTTTCTCTCCAAGAGAGTCAAGCAAATAATTAATATCTTCATAATGGAATATTGGAAGCACATAGTGTTTTTCCTTAAAATCCTGGAACATTCCAGATTCAGTAGAACCTTCAAGAATCAATGGCTGAACTGGCACAGCAAGGTGTGGCACAATTGCCTGCAACTCTTGGAGAATGCTTCTTGGTTCTGTGATATCTGCAATTATGAACCGTGCCAGATGTGCCAGAGTACTAACTGTTTCAGTAAAATTACGATTTTTAGGTTTTTTAAAGTCAAACATAACTGGCAAGTAGTCACGGTTACGGAGTTCATTACGGATTGCATCTAAAACAGCCTTATGTTCACGAAAGTTACCAAGAATAAGTACAACTTTGCTGGTAATAGTATCAATCACATTGCGAAGTTTCTCGTTGTTGAGTAGCAAATAAATGAACTGGGCAACTTCAAGATTGTCTACAGTAATAACAGATTCACCTGGGGGAGTTATTATGATATTCGACTGGTCTGCTCCCTCCAGTTTCAAGTCCCAAGTGGAAATTCCATAAATATGACAACCTGTAAGTTTCGCATTTTCAAGTTTTGTGCCGACCAGATGAGCATAACAAAGTTGCGCCCCCCTGAGGTCTGCCTCTCGGAGATTCGTCTCTGTAAGATCTGCTCCTCTTAGATTTGCCCCTCTAAGATCGACATTGCTTAGATTTGCTTCAATGAGGGGAAATTGTCCAGTTGGAAGACGTATTCCTGATTGTGTCGCTCTGGCATGAACATCGTTGAAGCATTTTCTGCTAAGATTTGCTCCTCGGAAATCCAGCTTCACATCAGGATTTTCTTCTCTCCATTTGTTCCACACCTTTGCTCCTTGGCGGAGTATATTAAAAAGTTCGCCAAAGTGTTCCATGTTTGCCATTAAGAATTACCTCCAACACAACCTGGTTTTCTGAACGGTAAATGTGTTTAAATAACTGTTCTCGTGTCTTAAGTATTTCATTGTTGAATTTTTCAAATATTTCAATGATTTCCATTTCTAATCACCCTAAGGTATGTTGGAATATTTTCGCCATATTGTACCTAAATGGTTGTCGAAGCTCTTTTTAACGATTATAGTACGCCCCAGACATACCCAGAGCCGGACGGCACTGACCCGTTTCATAGAGAGCCGTATATCGCATCTTTCAGGGCGGTTAATGGTAACTTTGATGCCACATTCATAGTCATCCACACCAACCCAGATGAGGCGACTGATGAGATTAACGGGCTTGGTGCGGTGGTTGAATATGCACAGAGCACGTATCCCGATGAGGCGGACTTCATAGTGCTGGGCGATCTGAATGCAGACGGGGCATATTTCGATGAAGCTGGTACTTCTACAATAAGCGGCAGTGAATATTATTGGGTTATAGGTGATAGTGTGGACACTACCACAAAGTCCACTGATTACACATATGACCGGATTATAATTACGGATTCAGCCGTTAGTGATTTGTATGGGGATTAGGGAGTGTTCAGGTTTAATATTGAGTATGGATTGAGTGGGGATGAAACAGTGGAAGTATCTGATCATTATCCAGTTTATGTGGAGTTGTGGTGTGGGAGGGATAGGGATTGAATAACTATCCCCGTACTAACGGTACAGGGTCTTCAAACAACATAATACTAACCTAATTACGAACCTCAGATTATTGCAACCGGGCCTGTATATACCAATTTCTCAGAAGTATTCACCTCAAATACTCCATCCATAAATCCCATCACCCTCCCCTCAACCTCCGATAAGCATCATGCGCCACAATCGTCCCCTGCGCCTCGGCCACAACCAGCAAGTCAATATCAGAGGCCACATTACCAATAGCATACACCCCGTCCAGGCTGGTCCGCTGGTACTTATCAGTCTTAACGAACCCCGATTCATCCACCTCCACACCAAGCTTCTCCATAAGCCCGACATTCGGCACCATACCAGTTGCCAGCACCACAGCATCCACTATAATCTCAATCTTCTCCCCCTCGGTCTGGTCTTCCAGCACAGCCTTCTCAACCTTTGCAGCGCCCTGTATCTCCAACAGGGTTGTCGAATTCAGTATCTTGAGCCCCTCGATGCACTTCACCCTGTCCATCTCCCGCTCTGGCACCATGAACGACACCTCATCAGTCACCAGCGTGATACTCCCGGCAATACCTCCCAGGCAGCCAGCAGCAGAGACTGCATTATAGCCGTGTCCGTACACCAGCACCCGCTTGCCGGTCAGCCTGGACGGGTCTGCCGTCAGGTAAAATATGCCGCCGTCATCCACTGCAAACTTCTCCTCGCCAGGGATGCCGGATTTGGCAGGTGAACTTCCAGACGCCAGCACCAGTATCCTGGCCTTATAAGTCCCGGAATCCGTTATCAGGGTCTTGAAATCACTGTCAATTTCTATTTCAACATCATTCACATGCTCATTGACCAGCTTCGCTTCCTGCTCCCTCGCATCATCCAGCAGCAACTGGGTCAATTCCCTTGTGGTCATCTTGTCGGTCAGGCCCGGATAATTCTCTATCAACTTATCAGGACAGAACTTGTTCAGCATACCGCCCCACTGTCCCCCGTCAAAAATCACAGTCTTAAGCCCCACATAGGATGATATAGTAGCAGCAGCCAACCCGGCAGCACCGCCCCCTATCACTGCCACTTCATACTCATTCTCCTTCAGTTTTGCAATACCCTTTTCCTGCTTCTCCATGTAATCCTTAATGGCAGCATGCAATGCATCGGCAGCCAGGTTGGAGCAGTGCATCTTTATGGGTGGGAGGCCATCCAATTCATCTGCCACATCCTGCCTGGTAATCTCCAGCGCCTCTTCCAGGGTCTTACCCTTTGCAATCTCTGTAACCATACTACTGGTGGCAATAGCAGAAGCGCACCCAAAGGTCTTGAACTTTATATCCTTAATGATATTATCCTCCACCTTAAGCTGTATCTCCATCATATCACCGCAAACCGGATTTCCCACCCGTCCGGTGGCATCCGCATCCTTAATGGTCCCCACATTCCTGGGATTCCTGAAATGATCCTTTACCTTTTCCGAATATTCAAAACTCATACAATCAATCCTCCTGGTACAGTGGCGACAATGCCCTCAACCGCTCCACCACAAGCGGCAGGCTCGCAAGCACATGGTCAACTTCTGCCTGCGTATTCCACTTGTTAAGGGACAACAACAGCGACCCATGGGCTTCCTCATGGCGCAGCCCGATAGCGATAAGTACATGGGACGGCTCCAGGGTCTTTGCAGAACATGCCGAACCCGTTGACGCCTCCACACCCAGGTCGCTGAGGCTCATAATGATGCTCTCGCCCTCGATAAAACTGAACCTGAAACTGGCAATGTTCGGCAGTCGCTTTGTCATGTGACCTGTTAGATAAGAATGTTTCATATTGCCAAGTACTCCGTCAATCAACTTCTCCCTGAGCGCCTCCATTTGCCTGGCATCGTTCTCCATCTCATCCTTTGCCAGTTCACATGCCTTACCCATACCCACAATACCTGAAATATTCTCAGAACCCGAACGCAGCCCCCGCTCCTGGCCCCCGCCTGTCATCACAGGACGAAGCGCCACGCCCGACCTTATATATAGTGCCCCCACTCCTTTCGGACCGTACAGGTCATTGGAAGAAATGGACAGCAGGTCGATATTGTCCTGCACTACATCTATCGGTATCTTACCGGCAGCAGCCACGGCGTCCACATGGAAGAGAATATCCCTTTCCCTGGCCATGGCACCGATATACCGAACAGGCTGTATAGTGCCGATCTCACCATTAGCATACATACATGATATCAGGATGGTCTGGTCAGTGACCTCGTCCGCAATGCGTCCGGAGTCCACCAGTCCGTCCCTGTCCACGGGTACAGTAGTCACCTCAAACCCTTCACGTTGCAGGTCCTTGCAGGTATTAACCACTGACATATGCTCCACGGCAGAGATTATTATATGGTTCCCTTTTTTCTTCTTACGCTGAACTGCGCCACGTATGGCAATATTGTTGGACTCGGTTGCCCCCGATGTAAAGATAATTTCCTTATCTTCTGCCCCTATAAGTGCGGCCACCGACTCCCGTGCCGCACCCAGTGCTTTACGGGCCTCAACACCTGATTCATGGAGCGATGCTGGATTGCCCACACTAAAATCAAAGTACGGGAGCATGACCTCAACCACACGTTTATCAACAGATGCCCCAGAGGCATTGTCCATGTAAACTGTCGTCAAACCATTCACCATGGTCAGAACCACATCGTGCCGTCAGCTTCCAGCACCAGGTCGTTGAGGGTTGCCGCCCCTACGATCTCAACCTCAGGGATGAAATCACCCCTGTCCAGCCCTATCAACTGGGTACTGGCCTCACATACATAGAATTTCACACCTGCAGTTGCAGTCTGATCCAGTATAACCTTAAGTGGTGGGAAACTCCCTACCTGCACTTTTTCAGCTTCTCCCTTCTTGACCACAGTGATCCCCATCCCAAGAAAATACACAGTTGCATCAACACCCATAGCCTTGGCGGTCTGGGCAAGCACCAGCGGGGAATACAACCTCTCGGGAGTGTTCACACCACTGGTCTGGACATATAATAACTTTTCATCACTCATCTTTCATATCTCCTTATTTATTTCGTTCTTTTGATAAGGAACCGGAAATTGTCACCCTGGTCCTCGAATTTCAGCAGTTTGTGACCCGTGCGCTTGGCCCATCTGGGAATATCCTGGGTTGAAGCAGGGTCGTCGGTCAGCACTTCCAGCACCTCACCTATATTGATAGTGTTTATAGCCTCAGTAGTGTTGAAGACTGGTATCGGGCAAAACAGCCCGATACAGTCCAGTGTCTCATCAGGTTTAACTTCAGTCTTCTCAGTCATTTTTTGTTTCCTCTCATACTGAATAAAAGTAACAATAACCCGAGCATCACCGGGAACGTTATCTGGAATCCGGGTATGCTTTTATCTTCATCTCCAATGGTCTTGGAATCCTGTGTCATATAGACAACAGGCACCTCGAACTCCTCGCCCAGCAAATGGTCAATTAATTCCTGTGGGGCAGACCGGTATTCTAGTACAGCAGTGATAGAAACCGGCAAGGTCACTTCCTCAGGCATAGTAAAATTGTGGGTTTCGGTATCTTCACCTTTTGGTGGTATCCTGTGGTCTGACAGTATGCTTTGGGCTTCCCATACTTTCTCTGTAGGGTTACCCTTGGCATCGGCAAATACAGTATGGTACACCACTGCCCCTGGGTCTATGTTGCCATGTTCGTCCAGGGCACCTGAGCGGTAAATTTCAATCCCTGCCCCATCAGTCACAGTTATATCCAGCCACATCTGCCTGGACTCGGTCAGGCCGGTTGGCAGGTAATGCCCGGCTCCGATGTTCTTTATAGTAACCTTGAACTCATAAGACTCACCAGGAACCACTGAGCCACCAGATACTACCTCAACCTGTGCAGCTCTTTGCAATCTGTCCTGTGCCATAACTACATGAGTCTTGGAGCCAAAGTATTCAGTCATAAATGCATTTCCACCCACACCAAAATGTGTCCAGATATGCTCCCGGTTCCCACCTATCCCTGATGCCTTACCCGGATTTGCCTGGTATCCTGTAATTCCCGGTGTCATGTGACAGTCCTGGCACTGGATACCCTGGGCTGCGTAGGGGCCGTTCTTCCATTCGGTATAGGTAGCTTCAAGGGGCAGTTCGTTTGTTAGATGGTTGACATCATGGCACATACCGCAGAACTCGGCTTTTGTGTGCAGTTCGGAATACTCGGTATTATGTGCCGGCGATCTTGAATCATCAAACGGTCCCTGCTTTGTACCATCCGGTGTTAAGGTAAATTTTGCATTTGCTGTGCCGTCGCTCTCAGTTACTGTGTGACAGAAATCACACTGAACACCCTTTTTAGCTATTTCACTGAGATTTGAGCTATCCACTGGCGGGACTTCCCCTGACACAACCCCGATAGGCGTGTGACATCTTGCACAGTATGTGTCAGTAAGCCCGTCGGTCTCCTCACTTGCCATTCTGGACAGTGCCAGGTAGTATAGGTCTAACTCGGCCTGTGAATGCATGGACCCTTCCCACTGTTTGTAAATTTCAGCATGGCACACCTGGCACCTGCTCAAGGGGTCTTCGAACTGGTCTGAACTGAGTTCCCCTGGAGCGGTTTGTGCACAAACCATGATTGGCATGGCCAATATCAAAGAAAGAAATAGTATCGTATTTCTTCCTTACTTCATTTAATTATTTCACCAATTTTAATGCGTCTCTGCATGTAGCTACGCCAGGTGCGCCGGATGTGAGGAAAATCACTTCCATGGTTTCCATGATCTCCCCTTTAGTTGCACCTTGTTTCATGGCATTTCTCATCTGGGATACAGTGCAGGCCTCACAACGCTGCGATGCCACTACAGCCAGTCCCATCAGCGCTTTCATTTTGGCAGGCAGGGCGCCGTCAGTGAGCATTTTCTTATCGCATTTATGGTATGCCTGAAGGAATTCCGGGTCAAGTTCACCTATCGTGTGAAGTACCTCAGGCTCAAAACCTATTTTTTTTCCAATATTTTCAATGATCTTCTTGTGTTCGCTCATTTTATTCCTCCTATTTTATGTTCTATGGACTATTCTATGAGTTCCATATCCTCTCCGCAGCAGACCAGGGCTCCGCCACCCACTTTGGTCACAATAACTTCGTTTCCACAGATATTGCATATATACTTTTCGCCTTCATCAATTACAGCCATCCATAATCACCACCACTAAATTTGTAATAGAATTTAGTCGATTCTAATATATAATCATATTGTCGAGCGGTTCTGTTGCGTTAGCGGGACTTTTAATTTTGAAATTGGAATACCACTTAAATAAAATTATTTATATATTATTACTTATATATACTAACTAAATGAGACTGTCGGAAAAGCAGCAATTCCCGGTCTCATATTTTGTTTTAATCCAAGCCCTCTGGAATAATGCAGCCGCACGTAGTTGATTTTTCTTGTGATGTGGCGAGTAGAAGTACGCAATATTAGATAATATTTACGAAGAAATGAAATACCAAATCTTCGCTTGTATGCGTTTACAGCCATAACGGGAATTGCTGTCGGAAAAGCCATGTTTTTCAATATTTCAGCTTTACGGTCTAAACTCAACATGGCACAGCATACTGATTTAGTTGAAATAATAATTCTGGAAGTTTCAATTTAAGCGCATTTAGGTACTTTTCCGACAATCTCTAAATAAAAACAATATTGATCCGGAAGTTTATGGAGACCAATTTGATAAATAACAAGATATTAACTGTATTTATATCCATAGTGATGGTATTAAGTTTTGGTTGCATTGAAGTATATGATCCTGAACCTCAAATTGATATGTCATCAGATACCAGAACAATAGATGGTTATGATAGGCATATTGAAATAAATGCAATAGAATTAATTGTCCATGGTTTTAATAATAATGTAACTGTCATTAATAATGATATTGAGAAAATTGTGGTTAGTGGTGTTAATATACTACTCCGCAAGTATAATTTGGAACTCTATATGACTGCCACAGAGAGCACAGAGAGAGGAGTTTGGGGCGGAAAAAGCATCTCTGTGTTCTCTGTGCTCTCTGTGGCAGAAAGTTACAAAAAACAGATAAAGTTTAGTATAATACAGTATATCATCCTGAAACGGGAAGTCCTATAATTAAAGATGATGGAGTTGATAACAGGATATTAGCATATCATACTGAGAATAATCTTGAGCCTCAAATTGATATATCATCAGACACCAAAACAATAGATGGTGTTGAGGATATTAACATATCATACCTGATTTAAAATCCCCGCCAACGCAACAGAACCTGTC
>Ga0255422_1186_pt1 | contig 14019 bp, 9 predicted proteins | sample ANMaggSeSYBR02D3_FD_182631 | JGI IMG/M metagenome (GOLD analysis project Ga0255422, IMG submission 182631) | Sediment cell enrichment communities from methane seep in Santa Monica Basin, California, United Staets - ANME aggregate JGI... | ecosystem: Environmental > Aquatic > Marine > Cold seeps >... | reverse complement strand
TTCTTTCCCTTTTACTTTCTCAAGTTCGTCATCGGGAATGAATTTAAAAGATTTATGAGGCTGCACAACTCCAACCGTCATTCCTAATGCATCAAATACTTGTCCCGCAATCTCACCATCTCTTCTTGCTAAATAATCGTTAACAGTAACCAAATGAGCTCCTTTACCCAGAAGTGCGTTCAGATATAAAGCAAGGTATGCAACAATTGTTTTCCCTTCCCCTGTCTTGAGCTCCGCAATTTTCCCTTGCGATAAAACCACGCCTGCCATAAGCTGCACATCGAAATGCCTGTGCTGTATCCTTCGTTTGGATGCTTCACGAACAACCGCAAATGCTTCCGGAATTAACTCGAAAAGCTTTGCCTGTATCTTTCGCATTTCCGCTTTGTACGTATCATCCTTTTGTGTCGGGAACTTCTGGAGAACTTGATTAATTTGACTAATGTCCAACTGTGTTCTAAATCCATGAACTTTTGCTTTAAGTTCGTCATCCGAAAGCTTGGAAACCTTCGAGTCAAATTCATTAACTTGATCAACAACAACCTGTAATCTTTTAAGCTGCTTCTCGTTTGAATCAAATAGGCCTTTTAAAACATTAAACATTATTTTCTTGTTTTTAATTTATTAACGTTTCGATTATAGCTTATTGGCAGCATGCAGCCAATAGGAAGAGATGTCTTTTCTCCCCAAAAAAGGGGGGTGTCGCGTTTAATTCCGCTTGCGGAATTATTACGTGACGAGAAGTATCTTTAATCGCTTACTAAATAACACCTTCCGTCACTTTGTGACACCTTCCTTATTAGGAAGGAACTGCTTTAATCCAACTGCGTCCAATTAATCCCATCGCAGCCATAAAAATGTTTGTCTTCACTATCGTAGTAAATTCCACCTTCATTTTCCAGAGTACATTCGGCTTCGTATCTGGGGTGGTTTTAATTATTCCATCGACCTCTAAAGCAGCACCTGGCTTCCCTGATCCAATAATAACCTTGCCTTCACTATTCACTCGAATTAATGAGTTCCCGTCTGAATCTTTAATTACAAATTTAGTTAACCCTTCCGAATCTCCCAAAACTACACCAATGTTTTCATTTTCTTTAGCAATCAATTCTTGTACTTCCAATGTGTTGGAGAACAACTTGTCCGCAGTTATACTCCCGACAGTTACAACATTCCCCAAAGCATCAACTTCCAAACTCCCATTCCCAATACTCAGCATCTCTCCTGATAGTTGAGTGAATGCACCTGTCTGTGCCTGAATGGAATTTACAACCAGATCAGACGGGATCGAGATCATGTTTCCGGTAAACAATTCCTCATCATAATCAGAAATTATTTGGTTAATCTTGGATAAGTAATCTTCCGGCTCATACCAGCTTACATTTACAAAAACCATAATCTTGCCTACATAAGTTCCGTCAGGCAGACGAAAACATGGTTTGGCCGGATTAGTGCCGTCATCTTCAGGCCAGTTAATAGAATCTAAACTGTCTACAGCAGGGCAAGTCTGCTCGCTCCAATGTTCCGTTGATTCAAGCGCTTTGCCGACAATCGGCCCTGCTTGGGTAGCTTTCATTCCTACACCGGGAAGAGAGGAAGAAGTGATTGAATCACCAACAGAACTTCCTGTAATGATTGTTGGTACCCTGCCTGCAAGAGCTATAGGTGCTTCCTCATTGATATACTCTTCTTTAGTGTCCCACCCTATTTGAAACCCCCCCGTAGGTTTAGCGACAGTCGCAGGTTTGGTTGAAATAATTCCTATGTTAGATGAGTCACTATGACTTAATGAATATACATTCTCAACACCTAAAGAGACAAGATTACCTGGCTTCGCTGTTTTATATATTGGGAATAATTCAGCATAATCTGTACCATGACCTCCTGGCATATGTACATAACCACTAGTATTTTCAATCCTCAATTTATCACCCCCACCGGAATCATAGTTACTAATAATGAAATCATGACTAGAACCACTAACGAACATTGTCCACCAATCGTTATTGGCAGTTGTACCTTTCCTAATTTGTACACCAGGGTATGCTGATTCGGATGTCGTATTAGACAGTATGACTGTATGGGATGCAGAAGTTGCAGTTAAACCAGTAAAGGTTGGACTACTCGTCGTTAAAACATTCTGATTTAAACTATAGCCATCGGTGGTTGCTGCATTACCGGCACTTGTAGCATAAGGCGCTGTAATGCTTGGACTATTGGTTAAAGTTATTGAATTTCCACTTACACCCAAATCCTGGGTGTCTGTGTTAGCAGCATAATTATCGGGAACAACAACACTTCCACCATTGACCAAAGAAATAGTATGTCCAACAATGGAAAGATCTTGTGTATCCGTATTATCAAGATAATACGCTCCGCTTTGCCCGTCTAATAAATCAGCGTTAAAGTTAGTAATAAGAAACGTACTATCTACCGAAAACGGTGCAGTTGCTCCGGATGTCCCTCCATTGAAGGCTGGTATTCCTGTAACTATTTCATTCTGAGTTAAGTTAAAATAGTTTGATTCTGCACCTACCCATACAGGATCGGTCTCACTATAGCTTGTTAAGTAGCCGCTATCATTCGTCCACATGGATATATTCCCGCTCTTGTTCGTTAGTGTTTCTGTCGAACTTGCCGTGATAAATCCGTATGAGTTATCCCAATTTGTATTTCCGTCCGTTATGTATCCCTGTGTCGCATGGTCTCCCCAGCCGTGTGCTGTATTCCAGTTTGTATTGTTGTATCCTGTCGCTGATAATGCTCCGTTGAAGCTGAATGTATCTGTTCCTCCTAAATATGTCAGTGTCCCGTCTATTCCTGCATCTGAGTTAAATGTTAATACCATATCCGTTAATCCGTCTCCAAGTGTAACTGCAGCATTGTCCGTCAGTGTCGGATCGGTTTCTGTGTAACTCGTCAAATATCCCGAATCATTCGTCCACATTGAGATATTCCCGCTTTTATTCGTTAACGTTTCTGTCGAACTTGCTGTGATAAATCCGTATGAGTTATCCCAATTTGTATTTCCGTCCGTTATGTATCCTTGTACTGCATGGTTACCCCAGCCGTAAGTTGTGTTCCAATTTGTAATATCTGCACTTGCTATCCCTGCTGCAGGAGCTGCAATAAATATTGGATCGGTTTCCGTAAAACTTGTTAAATAACCGGAATCATTGGTTAATAATGAAATGTTCTCTCCCTCCACCATTACTGTTGAAACCAGTTCTGTCGCTGTCCAAGCAAACCCAAGTACACCAGAATTTACCAGCTCATTCTTTTCAATCCCTGACCCAAGAAGTGACACATTTACACTTAACGCCCCATCTGCTACACTTCCCGTTGCATCAATTGTCAAAACATTTGAAATATTTGTATCTGTCAATTCTCCTGTAAATGTTAATGATCCTAAAGCCACAGTTCCCGAGCTCAACGTTCCTGTATTATCCGCATCGAAGATGAAGCCTTCCACCTGAGCTTCCGACAGAACAGTATCCGTGTCATTATCAGCCAAACAAGCCCATGCAGATCCGTTCCACTTCAATATCTGCCCCGCTACACATCCATTTTGTGCTAAGTCAGCAAGCAGAATCTCTCCTGTCAAATTCAGTTTCGAATATGCAATCGCAGCACTTGCCGAAATATCCGCATCCACAATTGTTCCATTTACTATCTTTGCACTTATAACAGAATTATCTGCAAGTTTAACTTCTGTTACCGCTCCGTCATGTAATTTTCCTTCTGTAACATTACCATCTAAAATTTTAAGTGTCGTAACTGCATCACCTGCAAGCTTCACAGCAGTGATCGCAAGGTCACGGATTTGAAGAACATCCGTAACTATCTCAATTGTCGTCCCGTCAACATTCACATCTAAAATCGGATCAGAGATTGTCCCCGAATTTGAAAGTCCATTCCCTGCCCCCACACTCGCAACTCCGGCTCCACCATCAGCTGCACATTCCCATTGATTACCTCCATTCTTTTTTAATAACTCTCCTGCCGCACACATTGCATTTGAGAGTTTAGAATAATGAATTGCACCGTCTGTTATCTTAATATTCGAAATGGCACCATCCTCAATCTTTGCTGCAGCAATAGCTCCGTCCTGTATTTTATCTGTAGAAACAGAATCATCTGCAAGTTTCATTTCAATAATGGCACCATCGGCAATCTTCCCTTGGGTGATGTTACCATCTACAAGCTTTGCTGTAGTCACACTACCATCTGCCAATTTAACTGTCGTAACTGCGCCATCTAGAATTTTTGAGGAAGCAATTGCACCATCTTGAATCTTCACCGCTGAGATACTTCCATCCCCCAAATGTTGAGTCAAAATAATTGCATCTTGAAGTTTGCCGGAAGAAATAGAGGCATTAAGAAGTTTGGAAGCAGACACGCTCCCATCCGCCAACTTTGAGGTCGTAATCACATTGTCGGCAAGCTTAACGGTAAGAATACTTCCGTCTTCAATGGTAGATACTGTAGCATTTATTTTATCTTGAACATCAGTAGATAGTTTCCCTTCGGAAATGCTGCCATCGGCAATTTCTGTGACTGAACTCTGTTCAAAATCTTCCAAACCGGATTCCAGCTTTTCAATCCGAGCAACAAAAACTTTTGATAATTTCCCCTCTGTAATCGACCCTTCTTCAATTTCAAACTTCGCCGGTTCAAACTCAATCACTCTTCCTTCAATTAACTCTCCATCTTCCGTTTCCAGTTTAACATTGCCTGTTAGAACACCATCTACAACCTCTGCTTGCAACATTCTTGCCGTTGCAATCGTTCCATCAGGCCTCTCTATTTCAACGGTAGTTAATGCTTCTGAGGCAAATTTGGAAATGGTCAATGATCCATCCTGGACTCCACCCCGGCGGATTTCTGCAATCCGAATTTCCTGGAAAAAGTAAAAACCGGAGAAAAATACGGTAACACCAGTCAAGCCAACCAGCGTAAATGCCCGCATTCTATTGTATAATTTTTTGGTGGCAGAAATTTCCAAATTCAGATAATCCGTCCAAGGTTATTTACTCCTTAAGATAGCACAAAATGGATGTTCAAACCAAGATTTTTGAGAGGAGAAATGTCACGTTTAAGCGAAGGGCTTATTCTGTGACGAGAGGTGTCTTCAATCATTTATTAACAACGCCTTCCTTGCTAGAAAGAAACCCAACAAATTATTCTTCCGAAAACCCATACTCCTTTAGAGTGCGATAAATCTGACCATCTTTAACTGGCTCAGAGTGAATCATTTTGATTGTTTCAACTGTGAAAGTTTTCCCTGCAGACTCGAAAGCAGCCCGGTCAATAGCATCGTTTATTTCCTGGATTTTCTTTTTGTGATAATTGCCGTGTATTCTGGCAAGTGTAATATGAGGAATAAACCTGCGCCTTCTTGGATAAATATCTTTCAAATCCTTTCTGGCAAGCTCCGCATCTATTCTCTCAACCAAATTCTCTAACTCCAACGATTCTTCTATCTCGGCAATTAGAAGCCTTGATTTTGTATCTTGGGGCAAACCATACCTAACCCCTTTAATTGTAACGTCAAATGGTTTTTGAGTTTTTAAAACATTTCCAATAACATCCTGCACAACCCCAACAGAACTCGAAGAAACATTTGTACCCAGAAGTTTTACTGTCAGATGAATATCAGGAGCAGGGACAAATCTCAAATTCTGTTTTTGTTTCTTCAATTGTTGTTTAAATGATCTGAAATCATTCACAATTTCCACTGGCGGGAAAACCCCTAGAAAAACTTTCATATTTTCCAAACTAAATTATAGTAATTTTTTAGTATTAATATTCTAACTAACTGCCAAGTAGATTCTGAGATAGAGCAATGTTCAAAAATATTCTTGAACATAGCCATATCCGCTTTCATTCCATCCCTTACTCCTATTTTCTCATATTTCGACACGTGTTCAACATTTCTCCACGGAAGCGAAAGAATTGGCAGCTTCTCTTTAAGGGCCACTGCATTAATGTGACTTTCAACTGCATAACCCCTATCTCCCTTATCATCGAAAGAGTCAAATAATCTTCTTGGCACCGTACGTGTTCCTGACCAAGTAGACAGTCCCGTCACTCTTTGAAAAATGAACATGTTTGACATACATGCCATTGTCATACACTCACCTTTCTTATGCGGGAGTAACAACTCGTCTATGTCAGAATGTGTAATCCCTACTAGATCCGCATCCAGCATAAAGATTATTTCCCCCGTTGAGTTTGCAACTCCAGCCAAAACCGCAGCAGCTTTCCCTCTATTTTCTTCATGGCGGATGATTTGAACCTTCTCGCTGGAAAATTCTATCGCTTCATCGTACGTGTTGTCATCAGATCCATCGTCAATTACAATGACCTCATCAAAGTGAGGATACGTCACAACATTCTTTAATACTTCGCCTACCCTGCCACCCTCATTCCAAGCAGGGATAATACATGAAATTGTCTTTCCGCAGTAGCTCATTGATAGTACTCCGTAATTATCTCTATCAAATACGGCGACCAGATTAAAACGCCTACGACAACTGTCGTAATCGCTGACATCAACACTGCCCCAGCCATTGCGTCTTTTGCGTATTCAATATCTTTGTGGTATTCCTTCGTAATCAAATCGCACATTAGTTCAACAATGCCATTGATCGCCTCCATTATTAGAACAAAGCCCACGCACAAAAAGATGACGGCAAATTCTATTGTACTAATTTTAAGAAAGTAACTAATCGTTACAGCAAATGCGGCAGCAATTAATTCGATTCTAAAGTTTCTTTCATGGTCAAATGTTTTTAACAAACCTGTCCATGCATACTTTTGTGATCGTAGGTGTCGTTTCATTTTTTATTATTCGTTAAACAGTAAAACCCGCCAAAGCACATATACTATAATACATCCTTGCTATAAACAGATGTCATCCTGAGCTTGTCGAAGGACGACATCTATAACAGACAAACCCTATCGCATTATCGTCCTTCGACAAGCTCAGGATGACAATGCTCTTCTTAATGTTATTATCTCCGAACCTCAATACCCCACCTAACCTCCCCTTATCAAGGAGAGGATTTCCCCTCCTTAATAACAAAGGAGGGGAAAATTTTGAGTAATTCTAATTTTCCTCCTCCGGCTCGATCAGCCCGTATCCATCTCCAAATCTCGAAAACACCATAGAATATCGCCCTGTTTCACTATTCTTGAAAAACCAATTAGACCCATCTGAAAGCTCCATTCGCTCAATCGCTTCTTCAGGCGAAATTGGTAAAGAATCCGCTTTCACTCTTTTCGTGATCTTCGGAAACTGCACCTGATAATCATCTCCGTACAACTCCTGATCATCAACTTGCTCACTTTCTTCAAATTCCATCTCCAATTCTCGGAAACTTTTCTCGCCCTCCCAGTATGCAAACTTCTCTTCATACCGTTTCAATTTTCTTGCCATCTGGTCTGAGACCTTATCTAGCATCGCATAAACATCATCTCCTTTTTCTGCAACGCGAATGAGTGTACCTGGCAAGTTTACATTTATTTCAACAATGAAGTCTTGTGCCACACCTCTATGCGGAGTAAGTTCTGTTATCTCAATTGCAATATGGATTGCCTTTTCTAAAAGATCAGCGTGTTTTGCGACCTTATTGGCTGCGTAATCTTTAATGGGAGCAGTCATCTCCATGTTCCTTACGGTAATCTTTGGATTTACCATTTTTACATTACACTAAAATATTGTTCTTCTCTGTGTATGATGCCAACATATTGTTAAATAGTTTTGTGCCCAGTTCATAGTCACCTTCCACCAAATGAAATGCGTGTGTTTTTATCATATCATTAAATCGTCGTAAATCGGGAGAGAATAGGTTTGTTTTATCAACATGTGCGGTAAGGTACCAACAACCTCTCTCCTTATCCTGAAACGCCCTGATATGCAATCGCTCACGTCCAAATCCCAGGAGTTGTACATCTATAATTGGGATTCTTCGCAGCCACTCATTTATTTTCTCTTTAATATTTGAGTAGGTTCCCGACTCATTTAAGTTCCTCGCCGCAGTAAATTCTGAATGTTTTGAAGTTGACCAAAATACTTCTGAAAACAACCCTAATTCATACAGTATCTTTTTTAAATGAAGGGAGTTGCCATTGAAGGTAATCCGAAAGAGCTTGTCCGTCCGTGCTAATTCATACGCATTAAGTTTCTTACAAATTATATCTCCTGAATTTAAATCCTCTTTGTTAATTAACTCATATTTGAATGTAACAGTCGGGACACTCCTAAGTATGAAAAAGTTTGCAACCCTATTGATCGCAGTTTTCACCTTCCATAAAGGCTCAATGTTGATAATAAAGTTGTAAACAGCTTGCAGCATAATTTTTGGTATATTTCTCAATGTGGTAGTAATTATATCGCAGAGTAAACAGCTTGGGAATTGCAAAGAGATCTCTCATCATTTCCTTCGAGAGCCTCAGAGAACTAGAAAAGGGATAAAGAACGGACAGAACAATGTTCTGTCCCTACAGATTCGAGGTGCAGTCACTGAGTGATTGCCGTTAGGCGACTGTATCGAAGTGATCGAAGCAGCCCTTACTTTACAAAAAACTTTCTTCGCAAGATGTGGTAACTTCTCAAACACTCCTCGATTATCTGTACCGAGGTTGTTAGTCATTGGGTCTGAACGGACTTTTCTCCATGCAACCACTGATGGGGTCCGGGAGCAGTCCTAACCCCCTCAATCCCCCTTATCAGGGGGAAGCAGTTCTGAATCCGAAACTCGCACCAAGTCCTCATACGAAATCTCAAAAGTCCACGCCTTATCCCCTGCAGCGCCAAAGACTGACAGCTGTTTTTGGAACCCGGGCAAAACGAAAGTTTTTAATTTCTGCTTGTGACCAAATGGCGGAACACCACCAATAGAATATCCTGTCACTTCCTTCACTTCATCCGCATTGGACATTCTAACTTTCTCGCCCTGAAAGTAGCGTGAAAGGAATTCAAAATCTAGCCGTTTATCACCAGGAACAAGAAACATAAAGAACTCTTTTCCAACTTTCACCAACAGTGACTTTACAATTTGCGAGACTTCACATCCAATCGCTTCCGCCGCACCCGCAGCGGTTCTTGCTAACTCACCGGACTCGAAAGGATTAACAATTGAAGCTAGTTTGTTTTGAATCAAAAACTTTTGAAAGTTTGCAAGAGCCATTGTTTTATTTTATAAATTAACGAAGGAACGACCATGGCAGTTCCCTACAGGCGACATCTTAATTTTTGATTTCCGAGATTTTATTTTTGATTTTTAATTACATCCTTCCCAACCCACTTCCTCAATACCGCCGGAACGATAACACTCCCATCCTCTTGCTGAAATTGCTCAACAATCGCTGGGAATATTCGTGAAGTCGCCAGACCTGAGGCATTAAGAGTATGAGCAAATTCATTCTTGCCATTCTCATTCTTAAATCGAACATTGCCTCTTCTCGCCTGATAATTACGAGCGTTCGATGCAGAACTTACTTCTTTATAAACACCCATACTCGGAATCCAAACCTCAATATCATAAGTTTTCGCCATCGCCGCACTGCAATCTCGCGTTGCCAGTTTTGAGATTTGGAAATGCAACCCAAGACCTTCAACTAAATTTTCAGCATGACTAATCATTTCTTCAAGAGCTGCCCCAGATTTCTCAGGAGTTGTAAATTGAAACATTTCAACTTTATTAAATTGGTGTCCACGAATCATCCCACGCTCCTCTTTTCTATAACTCCCCGCCTCACGTCGGAAACTCGTTGCAAATGCATAGTACTTTAATGGTAAATCTCCACCACTAAGAATTTCATCCCTATGATAATTCCCCATCATCATTTCCGCTGTTGCATTAAGACAAGTATTGTCCTGTGTCCAGAATAGATCATCTCGAAACTTTGGTAAGTGACCTGATACATATGCAGACTCTTCTGTTAATACTGCAGGAGGAAGAATAAACTTATATCCGTTGTTATTATGAAATTCAATAAAATAATTTAGCAATGCCCATTCTAGCAATGCTCCATCTCCCGTGTAGCACCAATATCCAGCACCCGACATTTTTGCCGCTCTTTCATAATCAATGAGTCCAAGACTCTCGCAAAGTTCAATGTGGTCTTTTGGTTCGAAATCAAATGACGGCTTCTCTCCCCAGGCCCGAACAACTTCATTATTTTCTTTTCCGCCCACAGGAACATCCTCGTCAGGAATGTTTGGCAATTCCCTCATAAATTCTTGTACTTTATTTTCAACTTCTCTCAACTCGGTATCCAATCGTGCAATATTCTCACCGACAACTTTCATTTCCTCAACTAAATTCGTAATGTCTCGCCCTTCTTTTTTAAGAGTCGGGACTTGTGCAGAAACTTCATTTCTTTTTGCTTTAAGTTCATCTGCCTGAACTATTAATTCTCTTCTCTGCCTATCCCACTCGAGAAGTTTAGTAAAATCAAGCTCGTCCACTTTTTTTAATAATGCTGCACGAATCTTTTCCGGATTTTCCCTAATTAAATTTATGTCTAACATTGTAATTAAAACTAAAGTAAAAAGTCCTTCCCCCCTCTCCTAATAGGAGAGGGCTGGGGTGAGGTTTATTCACCTCATCCCCGTATCAAGTACGGCGTAGGCTCTAACCTTCTCCTAAAAGGAAAAGGAATAAACAACAAAATCACTCTCAAACCATTCTATCATTTTTATGAATAGAATAATCTAAGAGTGATTATAAATTTTCGACTCTGAACCCAAGACTGACCCTACGCTCCAAACGGAGTCTCCTCATCTTCCACCGAAAGCTTTTCTTTAAAACCCTTGATTCTCTTTAGCGGAATATCCTGCTTAATAATTTTCTCCTCAGAAATGATTACTTTTATTACAGCTTTATCTCTTTTTCGTAATAAACCGGATCGTTTCATCTCGTACCCTGTCGCGTCCACGGTGAGTAAATAAGATCCCTTGTCCGCCATGAATCCAAATCGTCCATTCTTATCCGTAATCTGCACATTCATTAATTTATTGTTTTTAGCATCAAACAGTCGAACAAACGCTCCACTTACACCTTTCGACGTTCTTGTCTCGTAAACCCTACCCCAGCTTTTGACTCGAACAGCTCTTACCACTAACATCAACAGTAATACCAGAACATTGATACCACAGAGAACATAGTTCAGTGGAGTCGGCGCAACTAATATTGAAAGCGCTAAGAATACTCCACTTACAATATTAATCCACTTTCCAAACTTACTAAGAAAGACTTTAACCGAATCCCAGATGTTAGAATAAGTCAGTCCCTTCTTAGCTCGCTCCTTAGTAATCATCGGGATGTCGTATCCAACCGCTATTCCTTTCTTTATATCTATCTCCCCTCCCAAATATTTACCTACCAAATCGTATTGTTTTGCAAGCTTGCTTTCCGCTCTTGGAAATACGAAGTCAGGATGACTCACTCCCAGTGTGTATACTCCCTTCTCCACCATAAATCTATATCGACCATCCAAATCAGAGACAGTTTCTTCTTTCAATGCTCTAGTTTTGGCATCGTACAGACGCACTACAGCAAACGGAATTGGAGACTTTTTCTCTATGTTATATATAACTCCCCACCCCTTCTTCTTTTTATTCTTGTCAAATATCGCACCAAAGATCATACCTAAGCGAGAAATAAAACTTGAAAGACCACCAAGCTGTGCGATTAAATTAAGCAGCTGTAATAACATCGCAACTAAACCGACGGTCGGCACTGCATATTTCGCAGCAGTAGTTATAGCTGGATGTTCATACCACGTAAGCCCCGTTATTGGTAATTCATCAAGGGAGCTATAAAGCAGATCCCGTGTCCTATACACTCTGTCGGAATCGTCGGTACAAACTATTCTGTAATGTATCTCTAAATCGTTAAGTCCGGAAATATCCATCCCCTGTGCATGCATCGTTCCATTAGCCGCACTGTCCGTTTGTAAATCATAATTCGGTGATTCACCATATTCAATGTGACAAGTCATAGAATGGGTAGTTTCCCAAATGACCTCCACCATTTCTTCTTCCCTATCATGCTGAACATTAAATATCCCGCCAGTAACTAACGTTTGTGCAGTCTGAAATAATTGATCTGCTGAACTCGTTCGATGATTTTCCTGGTTCGTTGCTTGTATCTTGAAATGATATCTCGTATCAGGCGTCAACCCGGTTAAAATAAATTCATGATCTGTTTTATATTCATCAGAATCCGCCTGCTCACCATATAATTCTGTAATGCCATAAAGTAATACTATTTTTGCCGGACGATCGGTCGTAAATGTTATCCTCGCTGAGCTGGATGTGACATCCAATACCTGTATATCGCTGATTATTAAATCTGCTTCACTGAGTGTTGTAAAGTTTGCAACACCTGTAACATCCTGCTCATCATCAACTTCTACCGTTATTTGATAATAATATAACGTTTCCTGAACAAGATTCTCTATTGTCCTCTCAAACCGATAACTTCCATCTTCCTGTTCTTCTCCAGAAATATCCGATACCGTAGTCTCCAAATCTCCCGTCAACCCATACTTCAGAGTGCTTATCGCAGACTTATTCGCAGTCCAGATTATTTTTGCAGAAGTCCTTGTGATATCTGACACAATTACACTCTCAATATTTAACCCTCCACCAAATGTTCCATCATTTGACAATGTTTCATTGAGTGAAGCATCTCTTGCCAGTATTCTAAAATGATACAAGCTTCCTGCAGACAGCCCTGTTAAAGTTATCGAGTGGCTTGTTGATAAAGTGTTATCATAATCACTTGCCTCCCCGTAGAATGAACTCAGTCCGTATTCAACCTGTCCGGTTGTAAGTTCATTAGTATTCCAGCTCACCGTTGCTGTTGAATTTGTAATATCTGTAACTTGTATATTCGATATCTCCGGTGGTGTTAAATCCCGAACCTGTAGCGTCGCTGTATTCTCCAGGAGAAGTTCTTCATCCACCGCAGTCGCCGATATGGTCTTATTCTCTGCAACCGTTGATGTTATCAAACCATATGCTTTGCCATTTTCGTCAGTTGCTTCCACCGGTTGAATTAAATTATTACCAGTTCCTGTTGTACTAATGCTAATTATCTTGCCTATTATTGGATTATTATAATCGTCGAGAACTGTTATCGTAACAACAGCACTCTCTTCTCCGTTATCTTCAATCACTTCCGGATCTACTACGACAGTTGATTGACTCTGCGATATTTCATTTGTAGGTATTACTGTAATTGTTGCGCTTCCCGTAAGTGTTGGATCACCCGTATCGGTTACAGTGATCACCTGCTCTCCCACTGCTCCCAATCTTGCTCCGTTGGTGAAGGAATGCTCTCCGGCATCCGCAACCGTTAATGTATAATCCGCCGGCAACAATGCCTCAGTATCTGTTATTGTAAAGTGCACTGTGCCATCATAAGCAGTATCAACAGTCCCCAAATCATCTTGTGCACTCACCGTCAGAGTTATATATCCTCCTGCACTCACCGTGTAAACGGAAGGTGTCAACACCAATGTAGTCGCTTCAGTAACAGTAAAATCTGCCTGGATTTCAGTATTCCCTCCGAAGGGTACCCAGCTACTATACACACCACTGCCATCTGCCACTCTTGCCTGCCAATGGTACGCCGAACCTAAGACCAGCCCTTCAATGTCTACCTCCACATCTACAGGAGTTCCACTATAATTCACAGCATCACCAGTATGCGTAGGTTCATCCGTAAAATCTGTCCCTATCAAACGAACTTCAACCTCTGGTGTTAAAGTGTCTATATTATCTGCATCAGATGCTAAGAACTTTAAGAGAACAGCATTCACCGCTGTCGTTCCTCCCACAGGAATACTTACTGACGCTTCCGCATCTAACTGATCCATATCCTCAGGAATCGTTGGGTAACCAAGTGGTCCTAGTTCTGTTCCTTCCTGCCCCTCCTGCCAACCTGCTCCACCTGATTCGTCTATACTTCCATTATTCGTATATTCCTCACCGTACAACAC
>Ga0255422_1184_pt1 | contig 14055 bp, 9 predicted proteins | sample ANMaggSeSYBR02D3_FD_182631 | JGI IMG/M metagenome (GOLD analysis project Ga0255422, IMG submission 182631) | Sediment cell enrichment communities from methane seep in Santa Monica Basin, California, United Staets - ANME aggregate JGI... | ecosystem: Environmental > Aquatic > Marine > Cold seeps >... | reverse complement strand
CTGTGCTTAACATATCATTCAAAACATCAATTGTTGTGGGCGGAGCAAATAAAATCCTTTCAAAAGATTTTAAAGCAAATGAAGCGTTTCTGAAATCATCATCAATCAAATAAATAAATTCTTTTAACAGCCGCTTTGCTTCAGAACTTAATGGAACTTGCAGGCGAGCACTTTCTTCAAATATTTTTATCAGCAAATCCGGAGAATCCAGTATGGCCTCGGAAGAAACAAAATTAAGCATATCCCTCTTAACTTCGAGACCATTTATTTGAGTTTGTGGATTGAGTTTTTTTGAAAGCTTTGACTTTTTTGTGTAAGCTTGTTCACCAATAAACATCAAGTATTGCTGCTTCAAAACCTCCATCCGACTGTGCAATTTTGATAGAAATCTTTCTACTGGCTGCAGCCCGTTTTGTTTTCTGAAATTCAGGGCATTGGCCAGTTCTGTCTGATACTCGAAATACAGTTGATCACATTTTCTGCTGGCTATATAATGCAATCGGTTTCTAACTTCCCATATAAAAGAAAGGGCTTCTGATAAAATTTTAAACTCATCGTACGAAAGGCAGCCATAATACTCGAGATCTCTTGGCTGCTTGATATTATATTTTATCCGGCCAATCCACAGCATTGTGTGGTAATCTCTCAATCCCCCCTGCCCTTCCTTAATATTTGGTTCAAGCAAATTAGTAGAGTCCCCAAAACGATCATGGCGCTGAAGATTGCTTTCAATAAGCCGATTAATGATTTTGTCAGATCGCTTGATAATGACCTTTTTTAGGATTTGCTCCATAAGTTCTGAATACAAAAGGGATACACCGCATATAAAACGGGCATCCAAAACTGAAGTCAGCACCTCCAGGTCTTTCCCGGAAAGACTAACACATTCCTTAATTGAGCGAGTAGCATGTCCTACATCAAGACCGATGTCCCATAGCGGGTAAAGAATCTCCTTGATAAGATCCTCGGTTTTATCAGGAACATTTTTTTCAAAAAGAAAAAGAAGATCTACATCAGAGTGAATGCACTGTTCTTCCCTTCCATAGCCGCCAAGGGCAAAGATCGCATAAGGATTCTTGTTTATACGCATTATAGGACCGACTTCACTTCTCTCAAAACTTTCACGAAAATAATCGTCTAAAATCCTGGCATTATGCTCCAAAAAAAGGGGGTCTCTTTTGTTTAAAAACCCTGAAATCAGTCGATCCCTCTTTTTCTGCAGCATCTTTGAAGCATGGTCATACTTGTTTTTCATGTTTGTTACGAGCAATAGTCTTGTCCCCAAAAAGTTTAATAGACTTTGTTTATTTAAGTATTAGCAACAAATATACCAAAAAAATATATCAACAATAAAATCTATTAATTCAGCAAGATGTGAATATTGGTGTGAAAGAGATAAAATAGAATATTACAAATTTGTAAATAAAAAATGCGATATTTACAAATTTGTAGACTACCTATATTTAGTGTTCACGGCTTGAAACTTGAAATTGGAAAGTAGAAATCAGGGAGAGATGAAAGGTTCAGAACACCGTGGGCTATCAGATAATATGACCGTCTGACAGCATAGCTGCAAATATAAAAGCAATAGTTGAAAAACTCGGCCCAAAATTGAATACGTTCATCAACAGTACAAAAGCATGAAGGCCAAATTTCTAATTTCAATGTTCGGTGAACGCTTACGTTAATGGCGGAATTTTGTATAAAAATAAAGGGTCAAACATAGACCCCATCTGTACATCTGTATAGACTTTCAGATAATTAATTTCACAAGGCCAGAAGGAGAAAGGCGTATTAGTTATACGTCGACGACTGACAACACGGTGAAATTAATTATCTGAAAGTCTATAGTTAACTCGAAACTATCTTCATCGATGCCTTTACTTCCTCTTCAACCATAGCCCATATCTGTCGTTTTAATTTTAGATATTCATCAGTGAGTTGAACCTCAACCTTTCCGGGATGGGGGAGTTCAATGTCATAGATATCTTTGACTGTTCCTGGTCGAACAGACATAACAACAATTTTATCGCTTAAAATAAGCGCTTCGTCAATAGAGTGGGTTATAAAAAGCACAGTTTGTCCCGATTCATTGACAATTCTCAAAAGCTCTTGCTGCATGATCTGCCTCGTCATTGCATCCAAAGCCGCAAAAGGCTCATCACACAACAGAATGTCAGGCTTATTTGCCAGCACCCTGCATAGAGCAGTACGCTGGCGCATTCCTCCTGACAGCTCCCCAGGGTAGGCATCTTCAAATCCTTTTAAGCCAACCATTTCTATGTACTTAGCTGATTCCTCTCTTCGCACCTTTTTAGAAACGCCGTTTATTTTAGGCCCAAACTCAACATTTTTTCTCACACTCAGCCATGGAAATAAGGCATAATTTTGAAAAATCATACCGCATCGCGGTTCAATTTTTGTTATAGGCTGCCCGTCAAGTAAAATGTTCCCTGAACTGGGAGTTAAAAATCCTGCGACCATGTTAAGGAGAGTTGTTTTGCCGCATCCCGAAGCCCCCACTATTGTTAATATTTCACCTTTTTTAATCTCAAGGGAGAAATCTTTTACTGCTACAATATCACCTTTACGTAAAGAAAAGCGTTTTGTTATATTGTCAAATTTAATTAATACTTCGCTCATGTTCCGGAAGTTTTCCTTTGATAGGGCAAAAGCACTCTTTCTAACCCGCGAAAAAGAATATCCAATACCAGCACTGTAACACTGATACTAATCATGCCCACAAGAACCTGACCGGTATCAGACCATTCTTTAGCAGTCCAGATTCGAAATCCTAAACCACTATTAGCGCCAACCATTTCGGCTGAAATAACACATGTCCATGCAATAGCAAGAACAACCTTAAGGCCTGTTAACAGGTCCGGCAATGCTCCAGGGAGAATAACATAACGAAGTATCTGTAGTGGTGAAGCACCAAGATTCATGGCAGCTCGTCGAAGAGTGGGATCCACACGCATGGTTGCATCTGTGGTATAAACTAAAATGGAAGCAAAACTCCCCATAAAAACAATTGCATACTTTTGCTGCTCATCAATACCCAGCCAGAGCATAGACAGGGGGATCCAGCTTAATGCGGGCAAAGGTCGAATTATTGAAATAATCGGATTTATTGCAGCACGAACAACTGAGTTCATCCCCATAATCAACCCGGCAGGTACACCTACAAGAACACTCAATAAAAACCCTGTCAGCACTCTTGTTGCGCTTATTTTAATGTCTGTTAATAAAACTGCATCTCTATCAGTAGTCATTTGAATTGCTTTATCAATGACCTGGGTTGGCGCCGGCAAAAAAAAAGGATCAATAACATTTGTTCTCACAAGAACTTCCCAAAAACTGAGAAAAACAAGTAACCCTATAGCTCCAATAACAGAAGAGCGCCATAAACCAAGTTCTTTTCCTTCCACCTGTCATTCCCCCTTACTTTTATTTATTTTAACAGCCCTAAAAAGAGAGAATATCAAGATTAACCCATTTGCGAAAATCAGGTTTATTTGGAATAACTTTCATATCCTCATGAAGAATACGGATAATATAATCTGCCTGACCAAATATACCATTATCAGTCATAATACGCCCCTGATCTTCAATATCATGCCAGATGAATTTTTCTATATTTTTCTGAATAAGACTTAAATCCTGGTTAATATATTTTCCCTGGATCAACTTAACCGCTTCCTCTGGATTATAATCAACCCACTTCAAGGACTCAAAATAAGCTTTCATAAACCTTTTGGCTCTTAAACGATCCTCATCACTCCAAGCCTTATTGATTATCAGAACATCAGGACCGGTCATGGTACCAAACTTTTTATAAACTTCCGTATCCGTATCCATTCCCAGAACTGTTGCACCATCAATAGATGCAAGTTGTGAAAAGCCTGGCTCCCAGATTATCGCTGCATCTATTCGACCTGTTTGAAATACTGAAGGAACATCCCCGACTTCAAGATTGACTAGACGAACATCCTTGTTTGGATCAAGGCCATGTTGTTTTAAAAGAAGCCTGCATGTAATATCAACAGATGCGCCAAAGGGAAAGCCGATTTTTCTTCCTTTTAATTGCTCAAATGACGTTATCCCCTCCTTTGCAACAAGCCCCTCAAATCCAGGTGCAATATCCTGATTACCAACCCAGTAAAAACGTGTATTGCCATGCGCCATAGCACTAAGCATGGCGATTTCCCCTAAACTGGCAAAATGAGCCTCTCCTGAAGAAATAGCATTTAACCGATCCATGCTCTTTCCAATAAACTGCCATTTAACGTCAAAACCGTATTTCTTAAATATTCCCTTTTCTATGCCAATCCATACAGGAATATGACCATACCATTGAGAGCCTACTACGATGACTTGATTTGATGGTGATTTATCAGTACAGCTTATAGAGAAAAATAGAAAAATTATGAAAAAACAGACAGAAGTTATTCTAAAAAGCCATGTTTTCATTTAAAGACCTCCTTGTTTAAACCTACGTTAAGCGATTAGCTGTTAGCAATTAGCTGTTAGCTCTTATGAAATATGCATTCGTATAATTATTTATTAATCACCCATTGGCTGAAATGTTATTATTTAATAATATCTTAATATAGTTTAACTAATAGCTAAAAGCTAATGGCTAATCGCTTATTTTAGGTTAAAACATAACAGTTCACGGTTGTCGGTTTACAGTTAACAGTTTGTGACTACTCACGTAGTCAGGCTGAAGCTGTTTAGACTGAAGGCTGAAGGGGTCAGAAGAGTACGATTGCCGTACTTTAGCGGAAATATCTGATTCTTGCACCAAACATGGCTTCAAAATGCGCTTTTTCCTAACAGTCTTCAGCCTTCAGCCTATCCACCTGAGTAGTTACAACAGTTTTATATTTTGAGGCTACCAACGTAAGTCTGGACAGACTGTAAATTCAGTTAGTTAGCAATTCGTTAGATTTTGCTTGATTATGGCAGAAAGTGTTCCGGTTTAAGTTGGTAGCCTGTTTTGATCAACCGTAAACCGTGAACCGTGAACCGTGAACCGTTACGATATCTTTATGGTCAAGATCTTCGACCACCTCTGGCGGCAAAGGGTAAAAGTGCAAAGGATTATAAAGTCCTGGCGCAACGAAATCCGATATCGAAGAACCTGCCCCCCGGGACGTACCTGTCGCGGTCCGCACAGCGGGCGTCGTCCTGGAAGTCGAGCCACGAACCGCCCCGCTGGATCCTGTATTTCTCTTTTTTTTCGCACGAACTATCAGTCCACTCCCGGACATTTCCCGTCATGTCTAAACAGCCGTAAGGGCTGCGGCCTTCCTGGTAGTTTTTCACTGGCGTGGTGTGGCCGATTTTTGATTCACCGGTGTTACATTTGTCCTTGTCAAATTCGTTTCCCCAGGGATAAACCCGCCCATCTATCCCCCTGGCTGCCTTTTCCCACTCTTCCTCGATCAGCAGTCTCTTTCCCGCCCATTCAGCATACGCCCTCGCCCCGTACCAAGTGACACAGACAACCGGATGCTCTTCAAAGCCGGACTCCACCGCAAAGCTATCGCCATCCTTCCTTATTCGGCATCTCTCGTCTTCACAGCTCCCTTCCAGGTCAATCCACTCCTTGCCGCCTTCTTGCTGATTGCCGCGCTCGTTGAGGAATGCGCAGAATTGGGCATTGGTCACGGGATACTTATCTATAAAAAATCCTTCCTTCAAGCTGGTTATCCGAATGTTATCTTTTTCACCCATAATAAATTGTCCCGGCGGGACATAGACCATGTCATCGGGAACCTTAACGCCTTGAGGCGGCTCAACCTTTTCGTAAACCGAGAGGTCTATGAATTCCGAAACAAAAAGGGCTGTTTCATCCGTGATTTTTATCTCTTTGGCCCTATCTTCCGGTATCTCCCTGGAAATTTTTGTGGCAACAAAATACTCGATAAAGGAGCGGTGGGCAAAGGCATAGTAACCTTGGGCGTGACGGCTGAGAAATGAACAGTTGCGTATTTGATAATCGAGATTGTCGAGGGATAATTTCAGCATCTCTTTTGTTTCATCGTCAAAGTACTTATTTATGGCATCACTCAGAGTATTGAAATGCAGCCGGTCCTTTCCCTTCGTAAGCATCCAATAGGCCAGTTCCTCCATAAACAGGATAATATTTTTGGGTATTCTTTCTTCCTTGTGCTGCAGCACAATGGATTGAGGAAGCCGCTGTTCTTCCCTCTCCTGCCACCTTTCTGTGATGGTGCGATAGACCTTGCCCGCTGTTACTTTACCTTCTATGTTTTGGACGGCTTCCAAATCATTGACTATGAGTTCGATCAATATCGGGCGTCTGGCCAGGTCTTTGACATCAAAAACCTTCTCCACCGTTTCGTTCCAGAATTTTTTTGACGCGGCTTTGCCTAAACAAAGATCGAGATACCGTCTGATCTCGCCATCATCGAATAACGAGACATATATTCTCTCAAAACGCGGGTATGTCAGCGGACGAGGACCTCGTTCATGGAACTCCTTCCGTACAAGTGTCTCCTTTTCCTCCTCTTCATCTCTAAAGAACTGGGTCCTGCTCGTCAGGATTACCTTTTTGTATTCCTGAGTTTTCTCCGAGAGGTTTTTAACTTCTTTAATAACGGTCTTTTTGTCAAAGGTCAGCGATAATTCGTCAAAACCATCCAGGATAAGCACGGGGCTTTGGGTGCTGTCTCCGGCTCTGCTTCTTACTTCCCTTTGGATAACCTCGCGCCACCCTTCTGCCATCACAGTCTTAAGCTCGACGACAACGGGTACGTATCCAGATCCGGTCATATCACAGGCAAATTTGTAGCAAAAAGAGGTCTTGCCGATGCCGTAGCCACCAAGCACTGCCAGGAGCTTTCGTTTGGGGTCGTTTAACCATTCAAGAACATATTCGTGAAGAAGGCCATTGTTATCCCCCTTTTCATCGTGACACTTGGATGGGATATAGTGTTCGGGGATAAATTCCTTGTAGTCTATTGGCTCCTGGGGTAGAGGCGGCGATTTCTTCACTAATGGTTCTAATGCTACGGTTGTTTTAGGAAAGTCCCATTCAGAGAGCAAGTCATTCACGGGCTCCAGGGTTTCGTTAATTTCCTGTACCAGATCACTAAGGGCTTCTCCAACTCTCTGATCGCCCTTCCAGTGCATTCTGACTATACCCGGACTAATTGCAGGTAGAGAGATACTATTTCTCAAGTACCCTAAGCGTATATAGGCCTGATCCATCTCATCCGCGAGCCTTAGCAGCGCTGCAAGCCGCCGGAGGTTAATGGGATCCTTGCACAGACAGAAATCTCCAAAATCATTTGGGATATCCCGAAGAGGGCAAACAGATTCATGAGCATGCCCATAACACACCTCGGCAACCGCCTGGGCCGCCCTGGGCGCTTCTCCCTCATTCATGGGAGGAAATAGGTCAAAGAGGTATTTCCTGGGATCTTTTAATATATACTTCTTGCTTCGTAAGGGATGATCGCGGGATTCTATCTTGCCTTGTTCATCCCTGTAGCCGATGTCATGCAGATAGACAGCATAGAGGAGGATAAATATCTCGGCGGGCTTGAGCTTTTTCTTGAACTCGTCCGGAATTAGGCGATTCAGGTAATCTTCCAGTCTTTTTGAGTGATCTATGCCGTTCTTCTCTATGCCTTTAAGCCAATTCGAAGCTTCTTTCCTCACTCTTGAGATATGATCATGGAAATCTATCCTGTCGTCTGTTGTCCTCTCCTCTATGAGTCTCTCATCAAGGCGCATCTAAAACCTCTCTGCTTAAGTCCCCAGGCACGGAGCTTCTATCATGGGTAGTAACAGGTAAAATAGTAAATGGTTGGACTGTTCTGCCAAATCAATATATCTTGCCGGTATCTATAATCGCCTGCAAGACGTTTTTGTCATAGATTTGTAATGGATGTCGCAAATCTTGTCAAGCTGTTGACCCGGATTTGGGTCAACCGACAGGCTGGATTGGGGAAGCTTATATAATCAACCTCGATTTGAAAAAAAGTATTAAGATCGGAAAAACCAGGCTGACTTTTCTTCCCTACTATGCACTTATGTTCAAGACTTTATAACCTAAATTGAGCGATTAGCTGTTAGTTATTAGCGTTTAGCTTTGAAAAATCAGGGTATTACATTAATTGAAAATTGCACTCAATGGGTGAAAGTTTGTAATAGCAAAACATTCTGTAATCATTAAACTAATAGCTAACCGCTAAAGGCTAATCGCTCAACTTAGGTATTGATATGTTTATTCCTGGCAAGATATCAAAATGGGCTTGCTTTTTAAATTATTTTTTACTAAATGATACATCCCTTTTAACATTCCCATAATTTTTCGACCCGTGCGGTTAGCCATTAGCTGTTAGCTTTTAGCCGTTAGCATTGAAAAGGAGTGGAAATGAGAGATTTTAGATAACTTAATCAACAGGTCAATGAAGTAAAAAGGATGTTGAACAGTTTCATCCAAAAGCTAACAGCTAATGGCTAAAAGCTAACCGCACAGGTCGTAATTTTCGAGCCACAGGATCCGTTCTTGTGGTTTTTAATATTTAACGAAAGGAAACAAAACAACAATGATTTGCACCACCAATGTTACCCTCGCCTACGGCAAGAGGGTTCTGTTCAAAGAAGTTAATATAAAGTTTGCACCAGGCAACTGTTACGGACTCATCGGCGCCAACGGAGCAGGAAAATCCACATTTCTGAAAATTCTTTCTGGGGACATCGAACCGGACTCGGGAACCGTCTCCGTGGGATCCAGGGAGAGAATCGCGGTTTTAAAACAGGAGCACTTTGCCTTTGACGAGGAGACGGTTTTAAACACTGTAATAATGGGCCATGAAAAGCTGTACAGAATTATGACAGAGAGGGAAGCTCTTTATAATAAACCGGATTTTTCCGAAGAGGACGGAATCAAAGCAGGTGAGCTTGAGGTTGAATTCGCAGAGATGAGCGGCTATGAGGCGGAGTCTGAAGCGGCGGTTCTCTTAAACAATCTGGGAATTACCGAAGAGATGCATCAGAAAAAGATGAAGGAACTCGAGGGCGGAGAAAAGGTGCGAGTGCTCCTTGCCCAGGCCCTGTTCGGAAATCCGGACGTCCTGCTTCTGGACGAACCCACCAACAACCTGGACATCAAGTCCATTGCCTGGCTTGAGGAGTTTCTCTACAGGTTCCAGAACACGGTAATCGTGGTATCACATGACCGTCATTTCATGAACCAGATTTGCACCCACATTGCAGACATTGATTTCGGCAAAATCTCGGTGTACATGGGAAACTACGATTTCTGGTACCGGGCAAGCCAACTGAATCTGAAACAGAAACAGGAGGGAAACAAGAAAATCACTGACCGGGCCAATGAACTGAAGGCTTTTATCCAGCGGTTCAGCTCCAACGCCTCCAAATCGAAGCAGGCCACCTCCCGAAAGAAACTTTTAGAAAAACTCACCATTGAGGACATGCCGGTGTCGTCAAGAAAATACCCGTTTATTTGCTTCAAGCCGGAACGACCCTGTGGTAACGTGATTCTGGAAGTGGACGGACTCACCAAAACCATCAATGGTGAAAAGGTACTGGACAACGTCGGTTTTACTGTGAACGGTGGGGATAAGATTGCCTTGATGGGCGGGAACAGCCTGGCCAAGACCACCCTTTTCCAAATTCTAACTGGGGAGATGGAACCGGACAGCGGTACTTTCCATTGGGGAGCCACCATTACCCACTCCTATTTTCCCAAAGAATACAGCGCCTATTTCAACGGTGACCGGAACCTTATCGAATGGCTCCTGCAGTTCGCTCCCCCAACAGAGGGCGAGAACTTTGCCAGGACCTTCCTGGGACGCATGCTCTTTTCCGGGGAAGAGGCCCTTAAAAAGATCAGAGTACTCTCCGGTGGGGAAAAAGTTCGCTGTATGCTCTCAAGGATGATGCTTTCCGAATCCAATGTCCTGATGCTGGATGAACCCACCAACCACCTTGATCTGGAATCAATCACGTCATTAAATAACAGCCTGCTCAACTTTCAGGATGTGATTCTTTTTACCTCCCATGACCACGAGTTCGTGAATACCGTGGCAAATCGGATCATCGAAATCACCCCCGGTGGCGTCATCGATCAACTCATGACTTTCGACGAGTATATTGAAAGGACGGAAGTTGTGAAAACCCGTGAAGGCATACTCCGGAAGGCCGCTTAAACCCTTAGGATGCCACCATGAACCCGAGAATAAGAATCGCTACAGCCCGGACCCCGGACGGAGGCGAGATGGTGCTTTATCAGCATGACCGTGATTTCTCGATCAAAATCAACGGTCAGGATTTGATGCACAGTCGCCAACATGAGTCGGAACTGGAGCTGGCACGACTGGGTTGTGCGCATCTTGCTGGTCGCAAGGCGCCCAGCATACTCATCGGCGGCTTGGGTATGGGCTATACCCTGCGCCAGGCTCTCGATATGCTTAGCCCCCACGCCCAAGTGGTGGTGGGTGAACTGTTGGGTGCTGTAGTCGAATGGAATCGTAAGTTTTTCGGGGAACTCAACGGCCATCCGCTGGGGGACGAACGAGTTGACCTCAAGACGGGCAATATCGTCGAGCTTATCTCACGTTCCAGGAGCAGATTCGATGCGATCCTGCTGGATATCGATAATGGTCCCAGCGCGATGACCGATTCAGGGAACGGCCGTCTGTACGGTCGTGAAGGAATTCAGGCCTGTCGCCGCGCACTACGCGAACAGGGGTGTCTATCTGTGTGGTCGGCTGAGCCGAGTAAAAAATTCGAGCAGCTCTTGATGAGTTGCAGCTTCCATGTGCGCCGTTTCCGGGTCCCCGCTTACAAGGGGAGTAAATCGCAGTCACGTTTTGTATGGGTCGCTTCGGAGGACAAGATTATCCTGCCCCCCGGTGGCGGAGAGCCGCGCCTGCCGCTCAAGAACGAGTCGAAGGGAAGTCGCAGACGGCCCCGAAAGAGACGATAGTCGCGGGCGTCCTGCATCGCGTATCTCCACAGGGGAATCCTTCATAACCAAACTTCTCTCGATTTTAGGAAGCAAGGAAGAAGTGTTTTTCAGACTGGGAGAATTTTGCTTAACCGTCAAACTACTCGATCTCTCGGATTTTTATCTTTCCAAGGCGCTGGCCATGGACAACGACTCCTTTAAGGTATGGTATCACTATGCCCAACTGAAAACGGAGCAAAAACAATATCCCGCCGCTCTTGAAATGTATAAAAAGGCATTGACACTTACCGATGACGATCATTTCAAACAGGATATCAAGGAACAAATTGAAAAAGTCGAAAAGCTGATGTGAATTCAATGAGCTATGGTTTGGGGTCGGACCACACCAAAGAGAAAATCAACTTATTGCCAACCAAAAGCCTAAGAACTCCGTTAGACGCTATTGTTGAGCAAGGTGATGATGGCTTCATCGCTCGGATCACAGATGTACCGCTATATGGTTATGGGGACGACCCCGTAGAGGCCATTGATGCTCTTAAATGCGAAATCGAATCTCTCTATGATGATTTGATGGAAGATGACGATTTTACTGAGGAATGGTTAACAATTAAGGATTTTCTGAAAAAGCGAATAATTGTCTGAATATGCAGAATGCTAAATTTCACACACGTGATGTAAAGAACGCCTGCGAGAACAAATTGGATATTAACTTTAAAAGCGGAAAGGAGTTCAATGGATGGTTTTGGCTTAATGGTAAAAAAAAGAAAAGAATAACAATACCAAAAGGCCGGAAACCAATACCCCGAAAAACATACAAATCTATGGCTGTTCAGCTTGGGTTGAACGCTAAACAATTCGATGATCTGTTACAATGCCCCTTGAAAAAGAAAGGGTATGAACAAATTATTTCTTGATTTTGAAACATGTAAGGTGTTTTGCTGTCAGCACCCGACTCCCCAACCTTTCGGCCCTTTGCCCGAATGCCGAGTTTCTCTTTTATTCCTTCTACAAAACTCTTACTTCCAACAGCAATGCTTTGAGACCATTTACTTTCTCGAACATAATTTTTTGTATTAAGGATTTCTTCAACCCATGTACCCGCCAAAATTCCATTCCGATGGATGGTTGACAACTCCAACACGAACCATGTTCAAATCAATATATGCATTGAATCAGGTGACGGTCACTTGATACAGTAGTTGCATGATAACGGTCTTCCCAAAACGCACCATTTCGATTCTCTGCCTCAAACAGCCATTGCAACCATCGGCATCGATCTCTGGCAAATTTAAGCAGAAATTCTTTTTTATGATACCGATGCGTAATATGCCAAACGTGACCTGGAAGGAAATGCCATTTTGCTCTTGCCATCTGCCTATGATTTTTTCTTAAAAGTGTGTTTTTGGCCCTAAAAATGGCCATTTAAGGCCTTATTTAACGCAAGATTTTAACGTTTTATATATTATCTCAATATGTTGCTGTGGTCCGACCCTCATTCACCTGTCATTGTGCGACCTGGGGGACATCCAGATGTCCCTGATATCGTGAATTCATCATCCTCAGTTGATATTTTAATATATAATGTGGTCAGCTCGTTTCCCTGGAATTAAAAATTTCCAGTCTTATATAATTTCACTGCTTTTGCAATCTCCCGTTCAATCCTTGAATCTACCATTCTTACCGTCAAATCTGTTTTTTTAACCTTCATAGCATCTGCGATTCTGCAGGCAGCATCTACAGCGGTGGAAACCAATTGAATAGGGACAGTCGGGTTTGTATTTTCTGCAACCTGAGGGAGTTGTATATCAAATAACAGATTTTTACTTATCAATTTTAACGGTTCAACCGGCAAATTTGGAATAAGTAAACGTTCCCGTTCATTAATCAACTCATCAAGATTTTTAATAATTGTCCAAAAATTATCGTTTTCAGATGAACCAACAGGGCGTATCAAGCTTCGTGCGGCAATAAGGTTAAAAATGGATTGAGCCGTTGCCGAACGTTGATTCAATTTTTCCAATCGTTCAACAGCACGGGTAGGATTGAATTCCTGCAGCGTTATATCGTGTAATTTTTTCTTGAGATGATCAATATTATATTCAGACAGATTTGCGGCTTCATCCAATTGAATATGTTTTAAATCATTCCATGATGTTATCAAACAAACATCGGTTTTATTCTGCTTGGTGATTACAGCAGCCACATATGCCACAACTTCGACACCTGTTTCAGGGACTTTCTCTGTCAAACGTATGACGGATTTGGGCAAATCAAAGGCTTCAAATTGATCTAATAGTTGATCAAAAAAAGGATCTCCATAGGATGCAAAATGAAGCATTCCTTCAAGTTCTTTGACACCTTGATCATATAATGTTCTATCAATAGTCAAGGCAGCGCCATTGGGAATTCCAATAATTCCCCGAAGTGTTATCAGCGATCTTTTTTCATTTTGAGATACTGTGCAACCAACATCTTTGAGGTATTTTGAGCTTGTTAGGCAATCCCATATTGAACTTAAATCTACGGGGGGCGGGTTGTTTAAACGTTTCTTATGTAATCTGACATAAATCTCATACAAATCATTTACTGGAATTTCCATACTGGCAGTGCGTCTTTTTTGCAGTTCTATTCTTTCTTTTGCTCTTTTTTCCAACTCTTCAGGGGTGAGGAGTCCTGCCGCAAGGTCGTTAAATTCATCCGGATGAACAGGCAGCATTGAAATCTGTTGAGTTCCCACAATGCTGCCCGCCTGAATCAAGCGTTTCAACAAACGATCATATACTATCTGTTCCGCTGAGTCGGCATAACATAAATTCAATACATAGATACGATCAAATCGTTGCCCGATACGATCAATACGTCCAATGCGTTGCTCAACCTTCATAGGATTCCAGGGAAGGTCATAATTGATCAGAAGATCGGCTGTTTGAAGGTTTAAGCCTTCAGCAGCAGCGTCCGTACAGATCAGGATATCAATTTCTTCCCTCATGAACCGGTGCTTGATTTCTTCCCGTTCAATACCTCGAAGCTGTTTTGTAACAGGGTCAATATATTGACCTCCTTTTCCGGAATAGGTGCCAATG
>Ga0255422_1180_pt1 | contig 14161 bp, 17 predicted proteins | sample ANMaggSeSYBR02D3_FD_182631 | JGI IMG/M metagenome (GOLD analysis project Ga0255422, IMG submission 182631) | Sediment cell enrichment communities from methane seep in Santa Monica Basin, California, United Staets - ANME aggregate JGI... | ecosystem: Environmental > Aquatic > Marine > Cold seeps >... | reverse complement strand
TCTAAGGTGCTTTCAAGGGCTTTTGGTGAGGAGGAAGCTGGGAGATGTCGCCTCGTCCGCACCAACACGCAATGAATTACGGGGCATCCCTGTTGTTTCATTTCCTCCTTCTATTTTGTTTTTTTTAAAAAGCATATAATGCTATAATTGCTATTGTGACTATCACGATCGCACCCATCCAAGCAGTTGTAGTATTGAATTTAGATTTGACTTCCCTGCTCCATGTATAAACAAGAAAGAGAATAACAGGAGAGATCATTGTGATGAAATTTAGTTCTTCCTGTAGCACATTCTTAAAAATTACTGCCAAACCAAAAGTGCATATAGCAGCAACAATCGATACCTTTACTTCGTCCCTCATTTCTCAGCCACCTTTCTTTTTATTTCTGTTAAGTATAGAGGCCTGTAAATAATACCCTATTTCCCGATTTTCCATTTCGTCCGTCAATGTCCCGAATACAATTCATGACCACATCCCCCAAAGTACAATAAACGCAATCTCATAAAAATATTTCTAATAATAACTCCTAAAAAATCAAGTGTACATACAACTTACCCCCAGCCCCCTCACAATCATTCCACACACAGGATAGAAATGGCAAAGGAAGGGGGTGCGTACATGCTACTGACCAACTGCCCGTCCTGTATCTTATCCTTAGAGAAGGGGCTGGAGTTGATGCGGGAGTCGGGCTAGTGTTGTGTCAACTTTCAAGTGTCAGATTGTAAAGGGCATAGGTCATGTGACACAATTTTAAAATCAAATTATTTCGATAATCTCAATAGACGCAGATTTACGCTGATTTACGCAGATGCAACCTTAAATCGGCGTTAATCTGTGTAAATCTGCGTCTTAAAAATAACTGAAAAATGTAAAAGTGTCAAATCATATATCTAGCGATATTGTATGGTTGACTCGACACTAGCCTATGGAGTTCGGGATTTTTAATTATTCCAATGTGTTTTCAAGGGCTTTTGGTGAGGAGTGGAATGGAGCAGCGGGGACTTAAAAGGAAGCCAAGGGATGTCGTCACCGACCCAGGGCTAAAGTGCCAGAGGGGCATCTTGACGATGCTCAGTAATTATATTGCTATCGGTTTGCCTGATTTAGCTTTTCAATTGAGGCGCATGTATGAAATTTAAAAGGATAATATAAAACACTTATTTGACAAATTCAATATTCATTAATTTTAAATAACGGTTTGATTATTTGAGACATTTCAAATAATAGAATTCATCGAAGTTTATTTATCCTTCAAGGATTTTAAAATTTTCCACCTTCCAGTGCTTTAATCACACCATATATCAGTAGGTTTAATGGAGTTTGTATATTATGTTTTTTTCCAAGTTCTATGATTTTTCCATTTAAAAAATCAATTTCAGTCTTCCTGTTATTAACAAGATCAAGTAACATCGATGTTTTATGTTCATATCCTTTTTCGAGTGCACTAAGCATTGATCTTCTAAGATACTCTTCATCTAATTCAATGCCCTCAGCCCTTGCAATTTTCAAGGATTCTTTTGCAACTGCAAATAAACTCTCTTTTAATTCAGGTATTTCAGATATTATACCCAACTTTGTCCTGGTGATTGCATTGATTGAATTGCCTGCAATTACTGGAATAGCTTTTCTCCATACTTCATTTGAAATATTATCAACTGCTTTCGTGGGTATTCCTGCTGAAGTTAATAATAATGCAAGTTTTTTTGCATATTCTTGTGACCTGTATGATCTCCCACCAAGTATGCTTTGCTCATAAAATGTTAATATCTTGATGTATCCAGGTTTGACCATTGTTGCAGGAAACCAAACCACACCTTCTATAACCTGTTCTTCATTGACATATTTTCTTATAACTTCACTTATACCAAGTCCATTTTGCAGGCATACAACATAAGTATTTTCTCCGATAATTGGCAGTGTGCTCTTGAGAGCTTCTTCCAAGCTATATGCTTTTACTGCAAACAGAATCAGATCATGCTTTTGTGTGATACTTCCTGGTGGTGCGATAGTCACATTATTCAAATGAATATCTTTGACTCCGGATATTGACAATCCATTTTCTTTAATTTCATTAATTATATCCTCATTTTTTTGTATAAATGTTACTTCATATCCTGCATCGGATAAAAAACCTCCAAATGCACCTCCAATTGCACCAGTGCCAACAATGCAGATATTGTCAAAACCTGTAAAATCCTTATACATACTAATCTCCTATTTAATTATCTTGCCTTTGTCAGATCAGACAGTTACTTTGGTACTGCGATTATTTTGAGATTTATTCAAACATCTTAAATAAATGTTCTATAGATGGCGTTTTGCTCTGAAATGTAACAAATTCTAGTTATTATCTCGATCATTTAATTAGTATGCTTCCGGTCCTCACACATGGGAAACAACTCCGAGCTGTCGCATCATGCCCAATAAATCGTTCCACACCCATATTTCCTCGATCTTGTCCCCTGCAAAGCGGTAGATGGCGATTCCTGTCCATGTAGCTTGCTTGCCGGTTGGGGCAATCCCTTGAAGTTCGCCAGTGTGGACACCGCCACATGTCCAATACGCTACAACCTTATCTCCTTCTGCAATGGTGTCCTTAACACGGACAACAATGTCGGTGAATCCAGTGAGAAAACTGCCAGCGTACTGTTTCCAACCTTCCAGCCCCTCAATATCAGCATAGGGGATATGGAGAACTACATTAGCAGCTAATGACTCATCTCCCACTGTCAAGTTCCTCCTATTGTAGGCTTCATTAATGAAACGAAGGACTACAATCTTATTTTCTTTTGCTGACATACTTATCCTCTTATTTTAGCTAATAGACTTTTGGTGCTACTATTTCGTTAAGCATGAGTTCGTCAATCGAAGCCCCGTCCGCGCCACACCGCAATGAATTGTGAGGCATCCCTGCACCTTCTGCGTTGGTTTTGCGAGTAAAGTAATAAATTGCCAGGCAAATTCGGAATTTCATTTTTGCACACCATGAACTTTTTCTTTATCTGATCTCCAATCCAAATCTCTATGGAACACCTCAAACAAATCTTCTCTTTCTACAAGTAGTCTATGAGTTCCATCTTTTGCAACCATAACCTTTGCAGGTCTTGGAAATAAATTTGCATTAGATGCAAAGAAATCTGAATAGGCACCAGTATCATAGAATAATAAATAGTCTCCTTTTTTAGGTTTTCTTACCAATTTATTCTTTATTTTGCAAAGAAGATCTCCAGTAAAACATAAATTACCAGCAACAAATGTTTCAAAAGTTTCTCCCTCTTCTATATTATTTACAATTTCTATTCTATGCAACTGTTCTGGAACTGCAGTTCCAAAAGTATGGAAATTAACACCTGCATCCACATGAACCATATTGTGTCCAAGTGGAGTTTTTGAAACACGACCTATTTTTGCAATAGTTACCCCTGCATTTCCAACTATACTTCTCCCTGGCTCTATAACAAACTTTGGAGTTCCAATTTCTTCCAATTTTTTCTTAAAAGTTTTGTTTGCAGAATATTTTTCATTAAACAATTTTTGGATAAATACATCTGGAGTATATGTGCAAGAAAGTTCTTCACCAATCCATTCCAGATCTTTTAATTCTGGATTATATTCATATCCTATCAATTCATTAGCCCATGTATAATTTTCTTTCCTTGTATTTTTTATTTTTATTTTAATTGCATCCCAATCTTTCACTTCAAAGTATTGGATACCCAAGCCGCCGCCAAGATCAATTTCATTTACCTCAAATCCAATTTTTTGTGCATCTCTGGTTAGGTTTATCAGAGTATCGAGAACTGTATAATATGCCTTTATATCAGTTATTTGTGAACCAAGATGAACCATCAATCCATTTGGAATTAACATATCCAAATCCAATACTTTTTGGAACACAGAGTTTGCTCGTTTAACATCAATTCCAAACTTGCTCCATTCACTGGAAGTTGTAATCGCAGTCGAGGTAATGTGCTCAAGTGGAAAACCTGCAAGTCTTAGATTTATCTTTGCAGGAATTCCTAACTCTTTTGCAATTGTATTAATCACCTCTAACTCTACTTCCGGATCAACATTTATTATTATTTTCTTCTTTATGCATTCTTCCAAATAATATTCACTTTTGCAATTTCCATTTGCTCTTATTTTCTCTGGTGGAATTCCTGCATCGAGTGCAGATTGCAATTCATACTCTGAAGCAACATCTGCTCCAGAACCTAATTTAACCAATAATTTAGGAATACTAAAAGTTGTGTTTGCTTTAACTGCATAACATATTAGATTGTCGTCATACTCTTTTTCAAGCCCATTTTGATATTTTTTATAATTTTCCTTAATAATATCTTCGAACAAAACATATAATGGCGTGCCATATTCTTTTGCTATTTCAACCATATCCACATCATATATTTTACGATGATTGTTCTCAGTTTTATCTAAATGCTTATTCCAATGTCCTTTGTCCAAAATCATTTCAAATCACTTCTTTTTTGCTAAATGTATATGTATATATCATGTTGCACAGCTAGCGATCTCTGTTTCTCCTTCTTAGGAAGGAAATCTTATTCAAATATTTTCCGTGAAATTTCTCCTAAGCCCCAGTCACGTACGCCGGACTTAACAGGCTGTCCGACAATTACTACCAGTAATATTTTTTCCATTTTTTTCAATTTAAAGACTTAATCAAACTCCTTTATTTTCAAGATTTTAAATCACCGGACAGCCTGTTATGTATTGAGGCCTGTAAATAATACCCAATCTCCCGATTTTCCATTTAGTCCGTCAATGCCCCGAATACAATTCATGAACACACACCCAAAGAACAATAAACGCAATCTCATAAAAATATTTCTAATACATAACTCCTAAAAAAGCAGGTGTACACGCAACTTACCCCCAGTCTCCTAACAATAATTCCACACACATGATAGAAATAGTAAAGGAAGAAGGTGCGTACATGCTACTGACCCAACTGCCCGTACTGTATCTCATCCTTGGAGAGGTGGCTGGAGTTGATGCGGTAGTCGGGCGAGCCTATAAAGTTCGGGATTTTTGATTTTTATAATGTGTTTTCAAGGGCTTTTGCTGAGGTGGGTAATGGGGCAGCGGGGACTTAGAATGGAAGCTGGGAGATGAAATCATTAAGCACTTTGGATCTCACTTCGTCAAGTCTGGGGCATCAAGGTGGATGCTCGTGAATAATCTTGATCAAAGTTATTTTGTTTCAGCTTGATTGAGACGCATATTTTCTCTGCCCCACTAAAATTTTATAACACGAACCACATTACCTCTAATAAGTGAAAATTATGAAAGAATTCAATGTTACGGCAGTTATCTGGCAGGAAGATGAGGTTTATGTTTCAAAATGTCCAAAACTCGAAGTAGCCAGTGCAGGTGATACACCCCAAGAAGCTTTCGAAAACTTGAAAGAGGCTGTAGAGTTGTATATTGAAAACGCTAAAACCCTGGGAATTTTGGAACATTTCACAGCTTCTATCGAGTCATCAAATAAATTTACATCCAATATCGGTGTTGCTGTTTGAGTAAACTTCCTCCAGTGTCATCGGATAAAATCATAAAAAGTCTACTTGAAACCGGATTATACAATGCCCTTATCAAAGGGAAAGGAAGTCAGATGGAAGACCCCATCTGGGACAACCATATTAAAAAGCAAATAAACGAAAAGTATACTGAAGTTTCATTTATTCAATGACCACTATCCGGTAGTCCTTACCATTCAGCCATTTGTGGAAAACGTGAGCCATACAGCTCTTACAATCCTGCTCTCTTACAGCATCCGCAGCTGCCTTGTCTACTGCCCCATCAATCTTTTCCTGGCTGGGACAGCCCCAGTCCTTGCAAAACTCCCGCCTCTGGTATTCCCTGACAATTTCCATCTATCTCACTCCTTGCTATTTCCGGGCTCGACTATTACTTTCATGAACTCTACTGCACCGACCACCAGTTTGAACCCTTCTTTGGCATCTGCCAGCACGAACCTGTGAGTGAACATTTCTGTCACCTCTACCCTACTCGCTTTTATAAGCTAAATGGCTTTCGTAAATCTTACTTAATCGAGCATAAATCCCCTACCCGCAGTCAACCCCCGGATTTAAGTAATGAGGCCTGTAAATAATACTCTTCCTCCCGATTTTACATTTCATCCATCAAAGTCCAAAATACAGTTCATCTCCACACACAGGAATTAAAAAACAAAGGAAGATAGTGCGTACGAACGCTGACCAACTGTCCGTACTGTATCTTATCCTTGGAGAAGTGGCTGGAGTTGATGCAAGAGTCGGGCAAGCCTATGGAGTTCGGGATTTTTGATTATTCCAAGTTGTTCTCAAGGGCTTTAGGTGAGGGGGGTAATGGGGCAATGGGGCAGCAGGGACTTAAATGGAAGCGGATAGTGAATTAGTTATGGATCTCGGATTTCGTTACGCCTAGATCAGGGATATCAGGAAAGATACTCATTGTGCCGCAGACTATAATATACATTCAGTAGATTATTATCTTACATGATAACACACGATATCATCATAATTGGCGGTGGACTTGCCGGGATGCGGGCCGCCCTTGAAGCCAGTAAAGAAGTTGATACAGCTGTAATATCCAAGCAGCACCCCTTGCGTTCCCATTCAGGTGCCGCCCAGGGTGGGATTGCAGCGGTACTTGACGGCTGGGCCGAAAAGATAGGGGACAGTCTTGAATCGCACATTTACGACACTGTGAAAGGTAGCGATTACTTAGGTGACCAGGACGCAATTGAGATACTATGCCGTGAAGCTCCCGGTGATATCAGGTCGATGGACAGGATGGGGGCCATATTCAGCAGGACCGAAGAAGGCATGATAGCCCAGAGGGACTTTGGGGGACACAGTTATGCCAGGACGTGTTATGCCGCAGACAAAACCGGGCACATACTTCTCCAGACCATGTACGAGCAAATGATGAAAAACAGGGTGAAGGTATATTCCGAATGGCATGTTGTCTCACTCATCGTTCATGATAACATATGCAGGGGAGTGGTAGCATACGATATGGCCGGTGGAAGACTTCAGGTCATAAGAGCCAGGGCCGTATTACTGGCAACTGGCGGATACGGCAGGGCATTTAGCATAACTTCCAATGCCCATGCCAATACCGGTGACGGGCTGGCACTGGCATACAGGGCGGGTGTACCCCTGCAGGACATGGAGTTCGTGCAGTTCCACCCAACGGGCCTGTACAAACACGGTATACTTATCACTGAAGGGTCAAGAGGTGAAGGTGGATATCTGGTAAACCGAAATGGAGAGCGTTTCATGGAACGTTATGCTCCGTCCAAGATGGAACTGGCTTCCAGGGATGTGATATCCAGGGCCATCCAGACAGAGATCGATGAAGGCAGGGGGATTGACGGTTATATCCATCTTGACCTGCGGCATCTTGGAGCGGAGTTGATCATGGAGAGGCTGGCCCAGATACATGATATAGCCTTAAGTTTCGCAAACGTGGACTGCGTGCATGAACCCATTCCCATCCAGCCAACTGCCCATTATTCCATGGGCGGCATACCAACTGATATAAATGGAAGAGTTTTGGGTGTGAGCGGGCTTTTTGCAGCAGGGGAATGTGCCTGTGTCAGTGTGCATGGTGCCAACCGCCTGGGAGGGAACTCATTGCTTGAGACCATCGTATTTGGCAGGCGTGCAGGGATAAGCGCGGTACGGTACGTAAAAAAAGCAGCTATAGGGAGCGTATCTTACAGGACGCTGGATCCTATTGAACATGAGTTCTACGAACTGGCAGAGATGGATGGTAGTGAAAGTGTTGCTGATATCAAGAATGACCTGCAGACGGTCATGACAGGGAAATGCGGGATATTCAGGGACAGCCGGAAGCTGGCCGAAGCAGTGAAGGAGACCCGAATACTCAAGGAACGGTTCAACAACATCGGTATCAGTGACAGGGGAATGATATTCAATACAGAGATGATGGAAGCCCTGGAATTAAGGAACCTCCTGGATTTCTCAGAGGTCATTGCAGTCAGCGCCCTGGCCAGGGAGGAGAGCAGGGGCGCACATTACCGGACCGATCATCCCGAGCGTGATGATGCGGGATGGCTCAAACACACTCTTGCATATCGCAGTGAGACCGGACCTTTGCTGGAATATAAACCTGTGACCATTACCAGTTACAAGCCTGAGAGGAGGGTGTATTAAATGAATGATATGAAGGACATCAGGGAAATGAAGGCAATAATCCGCATTCTCAGGTTTAACCCGGATATCGATGAAAAGCCTTATTACCAGGATTTTGAACTTGAGTTTGGCAGCGGTACAACCATACTGGACTGCCTCATCAACATCAAAGACAACCAGGAAGGCAGTCTGACGTTCAGGCGCTCATGCCGCAGCGGTATATGCGGTTCATGTGCGGTACGCATCAACCACAGGGCAATGCTGGCCTGCAAGACCCAGGCTATGGATGTGGTGAGGGACGGGGTTGTGCTGGTGGAACCGCTGGTGCACCTGCGTACCATAAAGGACCTGGTGGTTGACCTGGAACCTTTCTATAACACCATCGAACAGGTCCATCCATGGCTGATCACCGACCACACTCTTAAAGAAAAAGAAGAAGGCGCAGTAATCCCGGCTGATGTGGAACTACTTGGTAGTGTGGATGACTGCATTTTCTGCGGTGCCTGTTATTCGGACTGCAATGTGATTGATGTGGACAGGTCGTTCCTTGGTCCCTCAGCAATAGCCAAATCATTCAGGTTTACCGTTGATCCCAGGGATTCGGCAGGAGATGAGCGCATAAGGCAACTGGTTGAGCAGGGGCTTTATAAATGTCCTGTGGATCAGGAGTGTGAAATTGCATGTCCTAAAGGCCTGTCCCTGCGCAGGGATATTATCGAATACCTCAGGTGCGGTGCTGTGGCAAATGAGGTCGGACCCATGCCGGCCCATAAACGCCTTATCATGTCTGTGCTTGATACGGGTGCGAGCGTGCCTGTGACCACTACCCAGGCAGTGGACGAGTATCCTGAGTATGAGAGTGATTTTCACGGGATACACGAACTGTATATTAAGAAATTCGAGGGGGAGCCTGTTGCTGAAGTGGTTCTGTTTTTCGGGTGTATCATCAACCGCAGGCAGCAGGATACTGCCGCTGCCATAATCAATATTTTCCAGCACAACAATGTGGCGGTACACATACCTAAAAAACAGGTATGCTGTGGCAGTCCGTTCATGAGGGTGGGGATGAGGGATGCCATGAAACCTTTCGTTACCCAGAACTTTGAGATATTCAATACTTATGCCAGCCACGGTGTACCCCACATCCTTACGAGTTGCTCTGGCTGTAATTCTACGTTCAGGCACGATTATCCCGGACTGGCCAGGGAATACGGGCTTGATTTTGATTTTGAGATATTTGATGTGGGTGAGTATATGACCATGATGGAGGCGGATGGTAACCTGAGACTTGAAGACCTGAAACCTGTCAAAATGCGTGCCATGTATCACTATCCCTGCCATATCAGGGCCAGCGAGCTTGATGAGTCTATATATGTTGACCTTATACGGAAGATCCCGGGCATGGAACTGGTGCAGGTGCCGTCTTCGGGGCTTTGCTGCGGCGGCGGGGGTGGGGTGCGTGCTGCTTACCCTGAGGTTTCAGATAAACTGTCCATACGCAGGATGGAGGTGGCCAAGGAGGAGGGTGTGGACGGGCTGCTGACGAACTGTCCGTTCTGTATCTTATCCTTTGAGAGGGGGCTGGAGTTGATGCGGGAGTCGGGCGAGCCTATGGAGTTCGGGATTTTTGATTTTTACAAGGTGTTTTCAAGGGCTTTTGGTGAGGAGAAGGGTGGGGTAGGGGGGAATTAGAGTGGAAGTTGTGGGATGTCGTCACAGAGCTAGGATTTCGCTACGCTCAAAACCGGGGGCATCTGGTTGATGCTCATGATGTTAATGTTTCCAAATCAAAGCTGAAATAATATCTGATGGACATTCTAATTTTTTCTCTCCTTGTATCCGACACAGGATAATCTCAACTAAATTTTCAAAATTTTAATTCTTTTATAAAGAATAATTGCGAGAATAATGCTAAAAAATAAGAATAAAATAAAAGAGGGCCAAGTTTCCATATAAATTGAATTTACTGATTTATATGGGATATAAGGCAGTTTCATAATGAGATGAATATCATCTAGCATTATTCCTAATCCCATTCCCTCTAATAATGATAATTTCGTGTTTTTTGATTGAGGTATTATGATAAAAGTAAAATATGATATGAGAAATAAGAAAAGACCATAATAGAAATGATGCATTTCAATGCCAAAAAAAGTAAAATTGTGTGCGTTTTGATATATTGTATCTATTACCCCGCCTAATCTACCTAACAATAGGCCTAATACTATTCCAATACTTACAATAAAATCATGGAATATTTTAATATCTACATAAGGAATAAATTTATCACTCATTTTTTCATGAACCTACATAGCATTTATGAATACTAATAATAGAGGTATTAAAGTAGTAAATATTTTCCTAATAAGTTCTGTATCCAAAGGCCACTCAGGGACTTTTTTACATTTTATATATACAAAATCTAGCTGTTTCATAGATTCTACTCTTTTAACCATTTTTTCATCAAATGTTTCAACGTCGCCTTCAATTCTATCAATCAATAGTTTATAGTATAATTTAAACTCATTTGCGATTACATTAAGTTGATAGTGCTTTGCTTTCTTCATCACTAGATGAACATTATATAGTGGAAAAAAAAGAGTAATAAAAATAAGTAGTAGCCCAAATGGCACTGTAAAGAAGAACATTGATGAAAATTCTCTTACAAGCAGCCAAGTGATAATTGAAATCATAGTAGTGAATCCCACTAAATAAAAAGAAAAAGCCAAATTTCCTAAGGGCTTCATTCCTGCAACTCCATCAGGGGACAGAAGGTTAGGATTCAATGGTAGAGATTTCATTTCATTATTAATATCTGGCTCTGAAATGGATGTGAGTTTAAAAATTGAAAATAATAATTTTAAGAATCTTGATAGAAGCGGTGGAAAAAAAATGACCAGAATGAAGAAGTTTGCAATAAACCATGTCATCCAACCGATTGGATAATGACCTAGGTGCCATATATCGACTAGAGGTAATTTTAAATGTTGTAAATAGATTCCTGAGTAAAATAAAGATAATAATGAGCTAATAATTATTAATTTTTCTAAATTTGAATTTGTACAATTAATATATTGAATTTGTTTTTTAACTAACTTATTATAATTTTCATTTGTTATCCCTGATTTTAAATCGTTTTTGGATTTCCATTTTAATATGGGAAGAATAGTACCATTTTTTGAAAAGGTATTCACAAACTTATCAAATAAATTAAAATTCATAATGAAAAAAGCATAGAAAAATAATGTCATTGAAAACCACACATAATCTTCAAACCATCCAATACAATCCACATTATTATTTTCAAGATAAAGCGTCCCTTCGAAATAACTTGCAACTGTCCATAAAATAATAAAAAAAACGAAAGATAATGAAATCATCAAAAATGGTGCTCTTCGAGAGTTTAATTGTAGGTGTTTTTCACTGAAATTCACTAATTTCAATAATATTTTGCTATTAGAATATAGATCTTTGGACGCAAAGGTTAATATTTCAATATCATCTTCATTGAATTCTGTATAGCAGAAAGGACATTGATAATTTTCTAAATCATCATTAAATCTTCCATTTGCATGGACGTTGTTACATCTGGGGCATTTGATTGATTTCATACTAGAACACAAGATTAAACATTAATATATATTTTATAATTCAGTACAATAAAGTTAATCTTATCGTTTCTGACTAATGTAAAGTCTTCAAAAAAAATAATGATGAAATAACTTTTTATTTAATTTTTAGCACATAATAAATCTATAATTAATTTATAAATTTCAGTGAAATTTCCTCTTTGTAAAATAAAATCTGGTATTATAGTTTTACTGTTTTGGAAATAACTAGATTTTATTAATATTGTTTTCATCCCAATTTCTTTTGCTCCTGTGATATCTGCATTTGGATTATCACCAATGTATATACATTTTTCAGGTTCAATACCAATTAATTTACTGATTTTTAAAAATGGTTGTTTATGTGGTTTAACTTCAACAGTATCTTCGCCAGAAACAACTATGGATTCAAAATATTCACTTAATCCTGAATTTTTGATTCTTTTTAATTTCATTCCATTATATCCATCTGTATCACTTAGAAGCCCTAATAGAATATTGTTTTTTTTTAAAGTCTGAAGCATTTTTATAGTTCCAGGATAAATAATCGAATTTTCATCAACTGTATTCCAGTAAGCTAAGCTGGCTTTATCATTTATTTTATTTTCTTTAATAGATTTACCTGTGTATAAATATAGAACCTTTTGCCACCATTTTTCTTTATCGTAATTTCTTTTTTCTGTCATTTCAATTTCGACTTTTAAAATTATGTCTATTATTTTAGTTTTATTTATTTCACACCCAAGTTCATTTAAATAATTTAAAAAAACTTCACAAACTTTAACATGAGATTTATACCTATTAGTATAAGAATCAATTAAAGTCCCATCAAAATCAAAAATAGCACATCCATTTGTTTTATCATAAAGATCAATTATTTTTGACATCTATTTAGTTCCATTTTTATATTCTTTGGTTATTGCTCATATCTATTGAATATTACTGTAGATACCGTTTTTAAAATTTTTATCTCATTTAACCGAGCATAAATCTCATATCCCGCAAGTCACCTATACCCTGGATTTAAGTCCAAGGCCTGTAAATAATACTCTGCCTCTCGATTTTCCATTTCGTCCGTCAATGTCCTGAATACAGTTCATAACCACACACTTCAAAATACAATAAACGCAATCTCATAAAAATATTTCTAAAAACTACTCCCCCTAAAAAAAGTGTACACGCAGCTTACCTCCAGCCCCCTGACAATCATTCCACACGAAGGATAGAAATGGCAAAAGAACAGGGTGCCTACATGCTACTTACCAACTGCCCGCCCTGTATCTTCTCCTTAGAGCAGGGGCTGGAGTTGATGCGGGAGTCGGGCGAGCCTGTGGAGTTCGGGATTTTTGATCTTTACAAGGTGTTTTCAAGGGCTTTTGGTGAGGAGGAGGATGGGGTGGAGGGGAGTTAGAGAGGGAGGTAGGGGATGACGTGAATGTAGACTGAAGTGGGGTGGGTAAGTGCGTCCATTGAAGATAATGCAATTGTCAATCTACTTCCAAGATTGCCGAAACAATAAGTCCCTTTTAAGCAGAGTGTATCTTTAATTTTTGTTTTATTAAATACCCAAACTTCTTATGAAACAGTTCAAATTGCTCATTTTCTGATAAATTGGCTAATTTCAATTCAGCCTCTTTTTGCAATTGACGTTTCATCTTCACAGCATCAAATTTTTTATTCTTCATCGAGTATCTCCCTCGGGCTTCTAATTTCAAGAACCGGAAATCCTAACTTAAGATTGACTGAATTTAATAGATGAATCCTGTTGATATTCACAATATGTTTAAAATTCCAGCTTACTAAGATATCAACTCGTTCCACTGTTGCAATTGCCATATGGCGTGCATCCGAAATACTATTTTCTGATACAACACCCTCATCAAGGTATGCATTTGCAAGTGCAGTTGACTCCTTATTTAGAGGAATATACTCTATGTTGGCATTTGGAACTTTCTCAAGGATTTTTTTTACATTTTCAGGTGCACCTTCAAGTTCAAACAGCACTATATCTGAAATAATAGGTATCTTCTTTCCAGAAATGAATTCATCAAATAGTTGAAGAGAGTAATCATCAAATTCTTCATCAAAACAACCCCCTATAACAGAAGTGTCGACATAGACACGTGGCCTGAACATTTTTTGCTTACCTCTCAAGTATTTTGGATTTTGTTTCTACACAATTTTCAATATATACTATGTTGAAATCATTAGTAGAAATATTTTTGGGAATAAGGAAATGTATCAATATTAGCACTCTATAAAATAATCCGCTTCGATTTCTATTTCACAGAAAGTAATTTATGGCAAGTTGTGAAAATATTTCAAAATTACACGAAAATAATTGTACACGCAGCTTACCCCCAGCCCCC
>Ga0255422_1179_pt1 | contig 14165 bp, 10 predicted proteins | sample ANMaggSeSYBR02D3_FD_182631 | JGI IMG/M metagenome (GOLD analysis project Ga0255422, IMG submission 182631) | Sediment cell enrichment communities from methane seep in Santa Monica Basin, California, United Staets - ANME aggregate JGI... | ecosystem: Environmental > Aquatic > Marine > Cold seeps >... | reverse complement strand
GTATGAAGTTTGTTAGAAATTATATTATAATCTTGGTGGCTTAGTGTCTTTGTGGCTAAACTGTTACGAAAAAGGATAAATATTACATGATAAGTAAGGTTCTGATAAATGCATTAGATCCTGAAGAATGCAGAATCGCAAAAGTAATTGACAATAAACTTGAGGAATTTCATATCGAAAGTGCCTCAAAAGAAATTACACACGGTAACATATACAAAGCAGTAATTTCTCGCGTTGAACCCAGTCTTCAGGCCGCATTTGTTGATTATGGAGCAGAACGACATGGATTTCTTCAGAAGAATGAAATCCACAGCGATTACTTTCAGGATAATTATGCCGGAGACTCTTCCATATCAAATCTTGTCAAGAAAGGGCAGGAACTGGTTGTACAAGTAACAAAAGACCCTTTTATGAAAAAGGGAGCCATGCTTACAACATTTATATCTCTTGCTGGAAGGTTCGTGGTTTTTATGCCTGGAAGTGAACAGCGGGGGATTTCACGAAAAATAGAAAATGAAGATGAACGGAATCGTCTAAAAAAAATTATACCCGAGCTTAATATCCCGGAAGGATTTGGGCTCATTGTAAGGACTGCCGGAAAAGATTGTACAAAAACAAAGCTTTCTAAAGATTTGAATTATCTTTTCAGACTCTGGAAAAATATTAAAAGCCAGATAATGAAGGAAAACGCTCCAGCGCTTCTCTTTAAAGAACGAAATCTTGTTTTAAGATCCATAAGGGACTATTTTACTACGGATATTAATGAAATTCTTATTGACAACCCCTCAGTTTGCCATGAAGTTAAAGATTTTATTAAAATCATATCTCCTAAACATACCAAAAGTGTTAAATTATATAAAAGTGAAAAACCTATATTTACAAAACACCAGCTTGAAGACCAGATCGCTTCTATATATAAAAACAGGGTTAACCTGAAATCAGGTGGATCAATTGTAATAGAACAAACCGAAGCTTTAGTCGCCATAGATGTTAATTCAGGCAAAGCAACAAAACAAAAATCTATCGAAGAAACGGCCTTACGGACCAATGTTGAAGCAGCCGAAGAAATTGCCCGTCAACTGCGGTTACGGGATTTGGGCGGTCTTGTTGTATTGGATCTCATTGACATGAGAGACCAAAAGCACAAATCAGAAGTAGAAGGAACGTTGAAAAACCATTTAAAAAAAGATAAGGCAAAAACAAAAGTAGGAAGAATTTCTAAATTTGGGTTAATTGAAATGTCGAGGCAGCGAATCAGGCCATCTATTGGATACAGCGGTTTTGAAGCTTGCAGATATTGCCATGGAAAAGGCATGACTCCATCTCCTGAAACCTTGGCTCTTGCTTTCTTGAGAAAACTCAGCATCGAAACTCTAAAACAGGAAATTTCCAAAGTAACGGGCATAGTCCCTGTCGAGGTAGCTGACTATCTTCTGAATAATAAAAGAAAAGAAATAATTGACCTTGAGTTAAGGCGTAATCTTTCGATATCAATAAAAGGCGATAGCACCTTGTTCCTCGGAGACAGCAAGATCATCAGTTCAAAATAGAATCCCGTTAAATTTATAGTAGGGGCGAATCTTGTATTCGCCCTAATCAGGGCGATCACAAGGATCGCCCCTACTTGATTATTGTATCATGGGAAAATTATGCCTAAAAAAAATGCAGCCATATCAAATAAGATTGCCGTCATTATCATAATCTGTGCTGTTGTTGCTGCAATAGCTGTTGCCGGTTTATTTTTAATGCAGAAAGCAACCGGGCCTGTTGAAAAAAACTTGTCGGGGAAAGTTCATGTTCCTATAAAATCCCAGCCCGTAATAGACTACAACAAGCTGGAAAAAGATAAAGAGCTTCAAATACTTACCCAAAAGCGTAAAGCAAAATATGGAGTGGAAAAAAGCGTTGATATCATTGTAAAGTCTGATGAATCACTTAAAATAGGTGATTCGACAGTTTCCATGCAGGAAATTCTGGACAAGATCCGTATTAAAAGCGGTGATATTATTGAAAAGGACATAGAGGGACTAAACCTGCCGGATGACAGGATAAGAGCATTCGGAATATATGTGGTCAAAACTGAAGACAACATCTGGAACATACACTTTAAGTTTTTAAAGGATTACTTTGATCACAAGGGGATTGCCCTTGCTCCACTTGCCGACGAGCCGGACAGAAAGGGTTTTAGTTCAGGAATCGGCAAAATTTTAAAATTTTCCGAAAAAACTGTTAGCATTTACAACATCAAAGAACGTAAAATAGCTGTAGATCTTAACCTAATATATCCATTAAGCAAAGTTGTTGTTTATAATATGGACCGGATTTTTGCTCTTTTGGACAGTATTGATTATAATAATGCAAACCGCATCCAGTTTGACGGAGAAACTCTCTGGATACAGATTGATCAGTAACGGGCTAAGGTAATAGTTCACGGCTAACAGTTCACAGTTAACGGTTGATCAAAACATATCAGCCAGAGGCGGGTGGCACGGACAAACTTGTTTGTCCGTGCGGAATGACTCATTTATTGAAATTAATTATCTGAAAGTCTATAGTTGCGGGAGTAAAATACAAGTGGAGCAGGGCAACAAATGATAAAACGATATACAAGAAGTATTATGGGCGATATCTGGACCGATGAAAACAAGTATAACACATGGCTGAAAGTTGAAATTTTAGCCTGTGAAGCCATGGCGCAAAACAAAATGATTCCCCCAAAAGCGTTTAAAAACATAAAGAAAAAAGCCGGTTTCTCCGTTAAAAGAATAGAAGAAATAGAAGCTGAGACCAAACATGACGTAATAGCCTTTCTGACAAACGTTGCTGAACATGTCGGGCCTGACTCGAGATATATCCACATGGGGCTGACATCTTCAGACATTCTTGATACAAGCATGGCATATCTTCTCAAAAAATCTGGGGAAATTATCATAAAAGACTGCGAAAACCTGTTAAGTATAATTAAGAAAAGAGCCTTTGAACACAAGGATACCGTCATGGTCGGAAGATCTCACGGAATTCATGCAGAACCTGTTACCTTTGGGCTGAAACTGGCAGTCTGGTATGATGAAATGAAGCGCAACAGAAAAAGATTTGAGCGCGCTGTCGAAAACATCAGTTTCGGTCAATTTTCAGGAGCAGTCGGTACTTTTGCCAATATTCCACCAGAAATTGAAGCATATGTTTGCAAAAAACTGGATCTCAAACCAGCCCCTGCTTCAACGCAAATTATACAACGAGACCGACATGCCGAATATTTTACAGCGTTAGCTATCATGGCATCATCAATCGAAAAGATGGCTCTTGAAATCAGGCATCTTCAAAGAACAGAAGTTCTTGAGGCAGAAGAGTATTTTTCAAAAGGGCAAAAAGGTTCCTCAGCCATGCCTCACAAGAGGAATCCAATAGGATCAGAAAACCTTTGCGGCCTCGCACGGATCATCAGGTCTAATGCTATGGCTGCTTTGGAGAACATCCCTCTCTGGCATGAAAGGGATATAAGCCATTCATCTGTTGAGAGAATAATTGCCCCGGACAGTACAATACTTATTGATTACATGCTAAACAGGCTAAAGGGTTTGATTAATAATCTTGTTGTATATCCCAAAAGAATGAAAGAAAATCTTAATATGCTGAACGGTCTTATCTTTTCTCAACAGATACTTCTTGCTCTTGCCGAATCAGGAGTTACCCGTGAAGACGCATATAAAATGGTTCAGAAGCAGGCAATGCGTGTATGGAAAGAAAAAAAGCCTTTTAAGGAGCTGATAAAGAAAGATAAAGGGATATGCGCTCATCTAAGCAAGAAAAAAATTGAAGAAATATTTGACGTCAACTATCATTTAAAGTATATCGGCATAATTTTTGACCGTGTATTTGTCCATGAAAACTGACTATTACATTTTTATATTAAAAAGTATCTTGCTGATAGTTATTTTTGCCGGATGTCAGGGATGTCAAATTGCTTCATCAGTCAAACAATTTGAAGAGTCATCTGATCCATACCAGGGAAGCACTTACAAAACAGTGCTAATGAAATGGACGATTGAAGCTTGCATATATAGAGGCCTTGATCTTGAGCTAATGACTTCAGCTACCTTCAAATCGCCTGAATTCAGAGAGGCCTATGCAAATGAGTATGTCAGAACTTATAATCTTACTAGTGAAGAAAAGGAAAAACTTATAAAAGATCAAAAACAAGCTTCTTTAATATACAATGATTTTATAATGTCTGCATACGTACCGGATAAAAAATGGAATGATTTTAATAAACAAGATTCTATATGGAAAATATATCTTAACGCAGGCAATGAAACAAAAATAAAACCGCTTGAGATAAGGAAAATTAAAAAGATTGATGCGGTGCTTACTCACTTTTTCCCATATATTAACACCTGGGAATCAATTTATCTCGTCAGATTTCCTGTAAAATTGCAGGGAACCGACAAAAATATAATTGATGATACCAGCTCAAAAATAAAATTTGTAATTACAAGTGTACTCGGTACTACCGAAATGGTCTGGAATAATTAAAGAAAAAAGTGCCTAAAGTATATTAAAGTGAGCTAAAGTGCCTAAAGTTATGGTACGCCTTTGGCGTGGCTATATATTTTCAGGACTTGGTTATAAGTTCAGATAGAAACAAAGTGAGCAAAGTTGTATGGTGAAAAAAAATTAAAATTGGCGGTGCCGAAGGCGCATTCATTAACTTTAGGCACTTTAATATACTTTAGCTCACTTTAGGCACTTATATTTGCACCGAAGGTGCGTTAATTTAAAACATGGAGGTTAATCTTGATTAATATAGCATATGCAATGGGGCAGGGCGGAGCGGCAGGCGGCGGACAACCAGGCGGGTTTACAGCATTTATCCCACTGATTATCATGTTTGCCATATTTTATTTTCTGCTTATCCGGCCCCAACAGAAAAAAAGTAAACAACATCGTGAAATGATAAGTACTCTAAAAAAAGGTGACCGCGTAGTAACAAGCGGTGGTATTCATGGAAGAATTACCAATGCAGATGATACCACGGTAACAGTGGAAATAGCAGATAAAGTACGAATAAAAATAAATCGCGGGAATATAGCTGCACTAAATCAACCTTCCCCGCCCCCGCCATCTGTTGAAAACAAGGCTGATTAATTCGATAGGTGGATAGGCTGTCAGGGAGCTTCGGACTTCGGCCTTTAGTGTATCCACCTATAGTGGTTATTACAATTCAAAATTAAGGCCGAATTTATTACATAGTAAATATTTTGTAGCCGTTCACGGCTTGAAACTTGAAATTGGAAAGAACAGTACAAAAGCATGAAGGCCAAATTTCTAATTTCTAATTTCAACGTTCCGTGAACGCTTACAATATTCTTAATCCTTTTAGCTCTTTATTGAAGGGAATATCCAATTGAAGAATTTTTCATGGCGAGTAATTATAGTCTTTGCGGTTATTACAACTGCAATTGTTTATATTTTTCCTACAATAAATCAAGGCTGGTGGCCACATAAGAAGATAAATCTTGGTTTAGATCTTCAGGGAGGAATGCACCTTGTACTTGAAGTTGATACTGAAAAATCAGTTGAAAGTACAATAGAACGTATGACTTATGAACTCCGGAGTCTTTTAAAGAAAGAAAATATAAGGTACGTCGGAATAGACAGAATAGAAAATACCAAAATATCGCTCAAAATACGTGGTAACAATAATATCTTGAGTTTTAATAAACTGCTGGATACTGAACTTAAGGATTTGCGGGTTGTTTCAGAATCGACTGATGATGAAATACTTACCATGATATTAAATTTGCCGGACAGAGAAACTCGTCATATAAAAAAGCTGGCGGCTGAGCAGGCACTTGAAACAATAAGAAATCGTATTGATCAGTTCGGCGTAAATGAGCCTGATATACGTCGCCAGGGTGAAAAACGAATTCTTATCCAACTCCCGGGCATCAAAGACACACAAAGAGCAAAGGAGTTAATCGGTAAAACAGCTCTTCTGGAATTTAAATTGCTGGATGAAACCCATGACCTGGATGCCGCTTTAAAAGGAAATATACCGGCAGGCAGTGAACTTCTTTATCAGGACAATGAGGACTCAGCAACAGAACGCGTCATAAGGACCCCCTATCTTGTAAAGAAACGAACTCTTCTAACTGGTGAATACCTGACGGATGCAAGGGTTCAAATAGACTCCCAGTTCAATGAACCACATATTTCCATCAATTTTGATAAAAAGGGGGCAAGGATTTTCGAAAGAATAACAGAAGAAAATGTTAAAAAACGACTTGCAATAGTCTTAGATAATAAAGTCTATTCCGCACCTGTTATTCAGGAAAAAATTACCGGCGGCGAAGCACGCATTACAGGAAATTTTACAACAGAAGAAGCGCGTGACCTTGCAATCGTTCTTAGGGCAGGCGCCCTGCCGGCTCCGGTTGAAATTATTGAGGAACGAACCGTAGGACCCTCTCTTGGAGCTGATTCAATAAGAAAGGGACTTATCTCCATGTACGTTGGAGGCATACTCGTTGTTCTGTTTATGATTGTGTATTATAAGGTTTCGGGCCTTATCGCAAACATTGCGCTTATCCTTAACATTGTTCTGATTGCCGGAGGACTTGCAGGATTTCAGGCCACCTTAACCCTTCCAGGTATTGCAGGAATCATATTAACCATAGGGATGGCTGTTGATGCCAATGTTTTGATATTTGAACGTATCAGAGAAGAAATGAATCTGGGCAAGACTCAGAGAGCTGCCGTAAATGCAGGCTATAGTAAGGCTACCCTTACCATTCTTGATGCAAACGTAACAACTCTTATTGCAGCTCTTGTCCTGTTTCAGTTTGGAACCGGACCGGTAAAAGGTTTTGCTGTAACACTATGTCTTGGCGTATTGGCAAGCCTGTTTACAGCACTTATCCTTACACGGCTTGTTTTTGATTATCTTCTGATAAACAGAAAAATTAAAAGCTTGAGCATATAGTGCCTGTCCGAAAAGTATTTTTTTTCAATGCTGGCAATAGATTCAGCTTATTTGTCGTGAAGATTTGTGAAAAAGCTATTAGCCATTAGCTGTTAGCTATTAGCTGAATGTGTTATCTGTTTGATTTTTTAAGCTAAAGGCTAATTGCTAAAGGCCAAAGGCTAATAGCTAATCTTAAATTTAGGGGTCATATAAACATGAGGGTTATAAAATCCGACATAAATTTGAATTTTATAGGAAAAAGCAAGCTGGCATTCTACATATCCGCAACAATGATTCTTGTCAGTTTTATTTCTCTGATACTCCATAAAGGCCCAAAATATGGAATCGACTTTGCCGGCGGCACTTTAATACAGGTAAAGACCTTAGCTCCCGCAAGCATTAATATAATCAAATCCGGGCTTGATACCATTGATCTTGGCAAATCATCTGTTCAAGAATTTGGAGACAAAGAAGAGAATGAATATCTTATCAGAACCGATATATCGGTTATGACTTCTCAAGGACTTTCCGGCAAGGTAAAAAATGCCATAGAAGCCGCTACAGGAAACGAGGTGGAAATCCGGCGCATTGAAATGGTGGGCCCTCAGGTAGGTAAAGATCTGCGCGAAAAAGCGCTCTTTGCTATGTTCTATTCCCTGCTTTTTATTACAATATATATATCCGGTCGTTTTGAATTCAAGTGGATTTTAAGCGGAATCATGGCGGCGGCACTTATGAGCAGCGTCTATTTTCTTTCTTTTATTAACCTCAGCATACCCATCCTGATTACGGCCGCACTCATATTAGCCATTATACTCTTCTGGTTCCTCAATCTGAAATATGCAATGGGTGCTATTGTAGCTATAATCCATGATGTTATAATTACCGTAGGGATATTCTCCATTTTTGATAAAGAATTCACCTTGCCCATTATTGCCGCACTTTTAACTATTATAGGTTATTCTTTGAACGATACAATAATTGTTTTTGACCGCATACGGGAAAATTTAAAAAAATACCGGAAAAAACCTTTGGATTTCACTATTAATAGAAGCATTAATGAGACTCTAAGCCGTACCATATTAACCTCTTTAACAACCCTTACAGTTGTTATTGCACTGTTTGTCATAGGAGGCGGCATTGTCCACGACTTTGCATTTGCAATGATAATCGGAATTCTTATTGGAACGTATTCATCAATATACGTTGCAAGCCCAATACTTCTGATATGGCGAAGGCGCGGAAAGAAAATTCAGCCATGAAAACCCTGTTTCCATGGTTTGCCCTTAAAGGTGTTTCCGGTATAGGAAATCACCTTTTTAAGCGGTTGTTAGACCGTTTCAGCTCACCGAGCCTTGTTTTTGAAGCACCACAGGAAGACCTTCTTCAGGTAAAGGGCATAACGCCCCGCATAGTTGCTGCGATTAAAGCTCACAACATACCGGAACCAGTCAAAAAAGATTTCGATCTTGTAATGAAAAAAGGCTATCAAATTGTTACAATGTCTGATCCGGCCTACCCTTTTCTTCTACTTCAAATACCAGATCCACCGCCCTTTTTATATGTTTTTGGGAATCTTTGTAACTCTATAAAGAATATCGCCGTAGTGGGATCCAGAAATGCGACAAGCTACGGTATTTCAATAACAAAAAGGCTGTGCGAAGAATTAGCTGCTCTTGATTTTACAATAGTAAGCGGCATGGCAGTAGGGATTGATACTGCTGCACATACAGGTGCTTTAACCGGAAAAGGAAAAACAATAGCCGTGCTTGGAAGCGGTCTCGAAAGAGTTTATCCACATAAAAATCTGAAACTTTTCCATAAGATTGCCGAAAAAGGCGCGGTTATTTCCGAATTTCCTCTTTTAGAGGCACCTGAACCCCACAATTTTCCAATAAGAAACAGAATAATCAGCGGCATTTCACTCGGAACAGTTATCGTTGAAGCAACCCAGAAAAGCGGCTCACTCATTACAGCACGCCTCGCAGCAGAGCAGGGAAGAGAAGTTTTTGCTGTGCCCGGCAATATCAATTCTTTTAAAAGTATCGGAACACACAGTTTGATTAAACAGGGAGCAAAGCTGGTCGAAAATACACAGGATATACTTGAAGAGCTTTCTCCTTTAATAACAGATGACAGCTTAAATAATAAAATTAAGCATAAAGATAAACCTGAAGATAAAATAGCTAAACCGCCTTCTTTGTCATCAGAAGAATCGCTTGTATTTACGGGCCTTGGTCACTACCCTGTTCATATAGATGATCTTTCACGAAAAATATCTATGGAACCCGGAAAACTTTCAGGCATACTTCTTAAGCTTGAACTGCAGGGTATTGTTAATCAGGCACCAGGGAAATTCTTTTCTACAGAAATAAATAATACCTAAAGTGAGGAAATATAGTGACTAAACCACTACTTGTTGTTGAATCACCAACAAAAATAAAAACTATAAAAAAGTATCTGGGCTCGCAATACAACGTTGTTGCTACCGTTGGGCACATAAAGGACCTTCCTGCAAAAGAGATTGGAATAAATATAGAAAAAAACTTTGAGCCTAAATACATTGTTATTCCAGGAAAGCAGAAAGTTATAAACTCCTTAAAAAAAGCCGCTGGTGATGCAACAGACATTTATTTGGCGCCTGACCCTGACCGGGAAGGAGAGGCTATTGCATGGCACACCGCAGAGGTTCTCAAGAAAAAAGGAAGAAAATTTTACAGAGTACTTATTCATGAGCTTACCAAAAAAGCCATTAATGAAGCAATTGCAGCGTCTGAAGATCTCCATAAGAAAAAATACGAGGCTCAGCAGGCACGAAGAATTCTTGACAGACTGGTTGGATACCAGACATCTCCATTACTCTGGCGCAAAGTAAAAAACGGCCTCAGTGCGGGGCGTGTACAATCAGTTGCAGTACGTATAATATGTGAAAGAGAAAGAGCTATCCAAGCCTTTGAATCGGAAGAATACTGGTCTATAACAGCCTTTCTCGAAACCACCTTACCTCCACAATTTAAGGCAAAACTTGTAAAAAAGAACGAAAAAAAAATCAAAATTCCTGACGAAAAAGCATCACTTGCCATTCTGAACGAACTTTCAGAAAATAAATTTATTGTAAAAAAAGTTCAAAAAAAGATTACGAAAAAAAATCCTCTTCCCCCTTTTATCACAAGTAAACTTCAACAGGAAGCAATCAGAAAGCTTAAATTTTCTGCAAAAAAAACCATGGTTGTGGCACAACAGCTTTACGAAGGTATTGACATCGGAACAGGTGGAACTGAAGGGCTTATCACTTATATGCGCACCGATTCCACCAGAATTGCAAAAGAAGCTGCAGAAGAAGCACTTGTGCTGATTCGAGAAAAGTTCGGTGAAAAATTTGCTCTTGATAAGCCAAGATTTTTCAAGAATCTGAAGAAAGCTCAAGATGCTCACGAGGCCATCAGGCCGACATCGGTTTTCAACACTCCTGAAAAATTGACCCCTTATCTCTCCAATGACCAGATGTCTCTGTACCGTCTTATCTGGCAGCGTTTCATTGCGTCGCAGATGCAGCAAGCTCTGATAAATAAAAATACAATCTCTATTAAAGCCGGGCTCTATTTGTTTACAGCCGGCGGATCATCTGTTAAATTCACAGGCTTTATGGCTGTTTACATGTCTGTGGATGAAGAAATAGAAAGCGAAAAAGAAAAAATCAATCTTCCTGAATTATCTGAAGGAGTAGAATTAAAGGTCAATAACTTAGAGCCTAAACAGCACTTTACCATGCCGCCGCCAAGATTTTCAGAGGCTTCACTTGTAAAAGAGCTTGAAGAAAACGGAATCGGTCGTCCCAGCACCTATGCTTCAATATTATCTACAATCAAGGAAAAGGGATATGTTGATTTTCTAAAAGGATACTTTAAGCCCAGCGAACTTGGATTTATCGTTAATGACCTTCTTGTTAAAAGCTTCCCAGACATATTTGAAGTTGATTTTACAGCCAAGATGGAAGAAGATCTTGACCGTATAGAAACTTCGGGAACAGATTCTTTAGACATTCTCACCCGTTTCTACGGCCCCTTTAAAAAAGAACTGGATGCAGCCGCAGAAAGTATGCTCAGCATACGCGGTGTGGGCATACCTACAGATCTTTCCTGTCCTGTATGCAAAAAACAACTAAACATCAAAGTAGGCAAGAATGGTCACTATATTGCCTGCAGCGGATACCCGAAATGCAGGTATACTAGGAACTATACCCGAGATGAAAAAGGCAAGGTTCACCCAATCGAGCTGCCTGAAGATGAAATATCAGATATAGTTTGTGAAAAATGTAAAAAACCGATGGTGTTAAAACAGGGCAAATACGGCAAATTTTTAGCATGCAGCGGGTACCCGGTGTGCAAAAATACCAAATCCATAAATTCAAACCAACCAGATAAAACTACAGGTGTAAAGTGTCCGGAAAAAGGCTGCACCGGCGAAATTGTTGAAAGACGGTCAAAAAGGGGGAAAATCTTTTATGGCTGCAACCGTTATCCCGACTGCACATTTGCTCTCTGGGACAAACCTGTAGCAGAAAATTGTCCGAATTGCGGCGCAGAATTTCTGGTAGAAAAATCCACTAAAAAACAAGGTACTTTTCTAATGTGCCTTAATAAGGAATGCGGATATAAAAATTAAGCTTTTCAATTCACTTGCATTCCGGCCACTATTAAAACCTTTTGTCCGCACCTTCGCGCCTTGCTCTTGATGCTCATTGCTCACCGAAAAAAACGCAATTTGCAACCTTCCGAGCTATAGTTCTCGATGCTCTAAAACCATTTCAAACATTTCTTACAACGTGTGCAAAAAAAGTAGTTCACTGTGCAATATTCGTAACCAGAACCCATTTTAAGAAGCATAATTATTTTTTAATTAGTCAGTATATCAACAAACTATTTCTTTGGCACACATGTTGCTTTGTTATAATCAAAATGAATTTAAAACGAGATTAGATTATCAATCGGTCCGTCAAAAATCGTAGATGCATTGACCAATCTAAGATAATTGCATTAAAGTGTATGGAAAATCATATAAATGTTGAAAATTCCAAAGCCGCCTTTGCTTCCAATTTTTATATGATGATGATATTTTATAAAAAGTTAGGGCGCCATTTTCCTATCTTTTTATAAATACAGCACAATAATGTCCTATCGGTTCTATTCACTGCAAAAGAACTTTCCGACTCCTTTTTTAGTAATAACACAAGGAAAGTTTCCAGCGGTCAGAATCTAATTCTATAATTGGTTATATTTTTAACATAATAATCAGCAACATAACTGAACACAAGAGGAATATAAAAATAATGATATCTAAACATATTAATTATCGCTTTTACAGAATTGTAGTTTTGGCTTTAGCCCTTATGCTCTTTATCCCCGCCATTTCCATCGCTGCCGAGGTAACATTGGCGTGGGATCCAAACCCAGAGTCGGAAAATGTTACCGGCTACAAAGTATACTACGGTTATTCAAGCAAAAATTACGAGATTAATTTTAATGTCGGCAACCAGACAACCTATACAATCTCCGGGCTGGAATCAGGCCAAGTATATTATTTCGCAGTAACTGCATATAATGAGGGCTATGAAAGTTCTTTTTCTGAAGAAATTGATTATTATATCCCTGAATCTACTGTTGATACAGTTACAGATGGAGATACAGATGGAGATGGACTTACAGACGATAAAGAAATCACTTTTTACGGAACTGACCCCAACAACGCTGATACAGATGGAGACGGCATAATTGATGGAAATGAAGTAGGATACTGGGGAGATAATTGGAATTATGATTATGATGGGGATTCAATTATAAATCTTTTAGATCCGGATTCTGATAATGATGGCCTTTTAGATGGGCTGGAACTTAGTCATGGATCTAATCCGTCTGTCTTTGACTCCAAGCCTTTATTTCCTATTATGGAAACAGGGGAAGTAAGTATAACTCATGAATGGCAGAGGATTGAATTCAGTAAGTACTTTTTGGATCCTGTAGTGGTAGCTAAATCATTAAGTTATAATGGAACTAATGCTGCCATTTTGAGAATACAAAATGTTGATAACACAGGCTTTGATATTCGCATTCAGGAGTGGGATTATTTAGATGGTCAGCATATATTCGACACAGTCGGCTACTTAATTATGGAGCGAGGCAGTTATACATTAGAGGATGGAACCAGGGTCGAAGCAGGAAGCTTTACTACCAATAATACCAGCTCATTTAAAACCGTAAACTTCAAAAATAGTTTCAATCAGATCCCTGTGGTAATAGCCGCTGTTGTCAGCTATAATGAGATTGATGCAGTATTCTGCAGAACTGTAACTAACGGAACCAATGGATTCGCGTTCTGCCTGCAGGAACAGGAACTAAATCCTATAATTCATGCAACAGAAGAGGTCGCATATATTGCCTGGGAACCTTCAAGCGGCACTGTAAACAGCGTTGCATTTGAAATAAATATTAAATCTAGTATAAGTGATGATTTCCAAGAAATTTTATTTAATCAAACATTCATAAATTCACCTGTATTTATTTCTGATATGCAGACGAATAATGAGACTGACCCTGCCAATGTGCGCTGGAAATCCAAGAATGCACATGGAGTTTATGTACAAATCAGTGAAGAGCAATCACGTGACAGTGAAACATACCATGTCCTAGAAACAGTCGGATTCATGGCTTTTTCTGTTCAGTAAGCTGGTTAATAAATTAAGTGATTTTTTACTCGACTTGCACAAATTTCTTGCGCAGCAAGGACTTGCGAAAAGTCTCCACATATTCATTGGTATGCCTACGATTTTTGTAGCAGAGTGAAATGCCTCATTATGCAGCAGTTGCTGAAATGCTGGTAGCGTTGCGTTCCCCAAGGCCAGGCAGACGAGATGTCCATTACGTTCATTTGTGTCTGTTTTGACCAGCCGAATCATCGGATAAGTGATCCGTATGTCCGGTGGTGTGGGAGGGGCGTTCAGCGATGGGTGTCCCTATCACTATGGGCATTTTGTGATTCATTCCCGTGATAGCGAATCCGCAATATTTTTTGCCCAAGGTGCCAAGTCTTGATATATTTTTGCTATTTTTCCGTCATTTACCCTGAACATTAATGAAGGATCAACATCAGTCTCCGAGTTATCGTAAAAATAGGCTCGATCAACCAATGCTAATGCTTCGATGCA
>Ga0255422_1174_pt1 | contig 14442 bp, 10 predicted proteins | sample ANMaggSeSYBR02D3_FD_182631 | JGI IMG/M metagenome (GOLD analysis project Ga0255422, IMG submission 182631) | Sediment cell enrichment communities from methane seep in Santa Monica Basin, California, United Staets - ANME aggregate JGI... | ecosystem: Environmental > Aquatic > Marine > Cold seeps >... | reverse complement strand
TGCGGTGGTGGTCGCTGTTCTGTCATTAATCGCGGCGGCGGTTTGGTTCTTCATAGATAGACCTGCGGACATTGGTGATGAGACGGGAGAAGAAATTGGATTGACAGAAGACGAAGACGGCGAAGATGGAACAGAAGACGAAGTTGACCTGGGAGATTTGGATGAAGATGGCGAAGACGAATCACTCCTACCAACCGATGAAGGAGAGGATTTACCGGACGGAGAAGATGATGAAGAAGAAGCGGTAGTAGCTATAGACCAGGATAGAATTCTATACATCAAAGACGATAATATCTGGGTGATAAATCCAGATGGTACAAACAAGATACAGCTCACTACGGATGGAGTACTTGGTACGATTACATACCGCGCCTTAGCGTGGCGAGAACCAGGCGTAATATCTTTCTCCCGATGCGCCGGCTCATGCAAGATTTACACAAGGGATCTGGCAACAGCTGTGGATACAGAAATTCTGGAAGGAATACCATTCACACAAAGCTTCGATGCGATAGAGTGGTCACACGATGGATCGACGCTCGGCTACATCTTCACGAAAGGAGATGGCAGCAAGGAAGCCTCACTATGGACAGTGGGAGGAACAATAGTATTAGAATCATATGCACCTCCTCCGGGACGAGGGGGACACTACGATGATGGGATGGAGATGGAATTTAGCCCCGACGATTCGAGAGTGTTGGTTCTAAATACAATCATTGATACAGTATTTAACAAACCGGTCATTCTATTCCAAGCGGATGGAACGAAGGTTGTAGAATTAACCGATGCGAGCTTCCCGACGTTTGACGAGAACACCGGATTCTACTACAAATCAACAACGACAGGTGGCTTGATGCGATGGGTTGAGGCTACAGCGATGTCTTCTTTAATAACGTCTTTCCCAACAAGCTCGATACATGATTTACACGCATCACCAGACGGATATTTCGTATTGTTCTGGAGCGATGTGGGTGGTGCAGACCCAACACAAGCTTATTACGATACTGGTGGTTCACCGAGTGCGATTGCGGCTGATTACCTAGGCGGGAAATGGATTGATGATAGTTCCGTTTATGTTGTCGCTCAAGAAGTTTCCGGAATCAGCGAAGCTGGGTTCTTTGAGATTGGCGGTATTTCTAGAGTGAAGAGAACGGATGGGACTACGACTGCTCTGGATACTGGGTGGATTAGTATGTATGAGGTGGAGTAGTTAAGAGTTCAGAGTGAGGAAGTTTTAAGTTGTAAGTTGTGAGATGTAAGATTGGGGAGAATTTTCTACAAATCCATTTTGGTTTAGGCCCGTCCTCTTAGTTTAAGGGGAAGTTAGATGGGGTTATTATTTTTCATAACTCCCCTAACCCCTCTTATTTTAAGAGGGGAAGGTGTGAGGTTTTACTTTTAGATTCCTGGGTCACCTGCCTTCCGAAGCCTTGGCGAAAGAGGGATATCATCGTTTTATCCAAAGCTAATCTTCCCTTGATAACATTCAGAGATACTTTATTTTAGAACCATAATGAAAAGTATAAGAAAGAAACCGAAGAGAATTATTTCAATTGCGAGGTGGCTGGGTTTGGGATGGGGAGCTTTTTGGGTGCTAAGTTTAGGACTGGCGGCATACGCTGAAATATTTGTTGAAGGAAAGCCATATGAATTTAATGAGGGGACGATTATTTTCCTCTTTGTTTTGCTCGGGATAGCTGGCGTCATTATCGGATGGAAGAGTGTTATTATTGGTGGAGTAATACTGACTATTATAGGATTAACTTTTTCTATATTCGGTTATATGACTGCCGGACATAATGAATTTCTTGTAATATTTATTTCCGGTGCACCATTCCTATTATCCGGCATTCTGTTTCTTGCGGGTGGGGAGTATGAGAAGGAAAATACTCCCCTGACAAGGGGAGAGGTCACGAAGTGACAGAGGGGTTTTGTTTAATTTAAAAAATTTACAATTATGAATCGGTCAAAAGTCGGTTATGTGGACGATATACAGAAAGAAACTTTAGAAAATGAAAACTTCCGTAAGGTTTTGTTTACAGGACCCAATATGCAATTAGTTCTTATGACTATCCAGCCCGGCGATGATATAGGAATGGAGGTTCATGAAGAACACGATCAGTTTATTCGCATTGAAGAAGGAGAAGCGAAAGTTATTCTCAATGGTGAAGAAACGATGGCAGAAGATGATTTTGCGATAGTTATTCCAGCGGGAACCGAACATAACGTGGTTAACATCTCATCTCACGAACCACTTAAACTATACACACTTTATGCTCCTCCGGAACATCCGGAAGGAACTGTGCATGCAACCAAATCTGAAACGATGGGGGAATAGCGGCGATAATTCACTCTAGATTCCCGATCCCTCCTCTTCGGCGGGCAAGCACGTTTCGCTGTCGGGAATGACACACAAACACATTGTCATTCTGAATTCCATGGTGTGGCATTATTCATTATGAAGTGATAGATTATTAAGGTATAAGTTTTCAGAATTTCGGTATGATGGATTCCAGAAAATCAAAATTTACGGTGACATATGGCGGTTGGTATCAGCGGACTACTTTGCATTTGAGTGAAATTTACGACTTCCTTGCACTTGGACGAGCAAAGCCGGAATTGGATGTCGAGATGATCAAGAAGAATCATGGGGAATTGCAAATATTGGAAGTTACTCGTGAGGCCGGACATTTAGAATTTGTAAAAGTAGTGACAAATAATGGCATTGAAGTCCGGTACTACGAAGATGGCTTATATGTCTTGGAAATGAATACTGATGAGATAGAAAATGGTCGGAAAATTCTGGAAACCTATTTTCTTGAAAAGTTGAATCCTGCGATAAACTACATTTTTTCACTGGGGGCGCCAATTCCAAAAGTTTTGGCAAATATTGAGGTCGCTCATCCTACGGTGGTGAGTTTGGTAGATGAGAAACATGCAGATTACAATGTAGATACTGCGAGATTTGGTGAGGTGTACAGTAAGATTAGCTCTGGTGATATTTCTGTCTTTAAGACACCTGATTACATTTTTGTGGTTGCAGAGGCAAATGCAGATAAGTATGTCGATAGTATTAATGAAATGCAGATATTCTTCCGAGAATTCAAAGATCAGCTGGAACGATATCTGGATATTCATCGTTCAATTTGGGAGAAGATTGCAGAAATTAAGAATCAGAAGATGATTAAAGGAGATGATGTTGATAAAATTCGTATGACTCTTGATTCTTACCTACAAACTGTTTCGCTGATCACGCATAGAATTAATCAGATGGGATTTTATGTTGGAACTCGAGCTTCCATTTCCAAAAATATGAAAATCGAACAATATTTGATAGATATGTTTCAGTACAAATTCGAGGTGCTGACGAACTCTCTTGAGTATATTAAAGAAGTTTGGCAAATGACTCGTGAGTACTTGAATTCTGCTATTCAGATTATCATTGAGCTTAAGAGTAAGAAGATGAATACGAATCTTCGTTCTTTGCGTGTATTTACAACACTAAGTGTTGTTGCAAGTTTCTTTGGTTATCTTGCGAAAGAGGAGCTGCCGCAATTCACAGCGTCAGGTCTTGTGTATTTTGCAATCTTGCTTATGGGGACTCTATCGGTCAATGCGTTGATTAACCAGGTCTATAAAGGTAAGAAATATAAGTTGAAGTTTGTGGAGAGAGTGACGGATATTTAGTGTGTGTGGATTTAAGCCTTACTAATTCCTTCCTTGCCTGCCCGCCTTTGGTGGGAGGAAGGTGGCAATTATCGAAGAGAATTGGCGGAAGGTGTTTAAACACACCTCGTCAGAAAACTGCATTTCTGACACTCCTCTCAAGAGGAGACTTCCTAAAGCTTAATGTGATTAGAGAGCTATTTATGTTAGCTTTATCCCCTCATCCGTTATCACAATCTTCTTCTGTTTGTTGTCGATCATACTCTTCATCAAAGATATTACTCATTTGATCAATTCTAGTTCCCTGTCCGGAGTTATCCCAATCAACTTTTGGCATTGTGAATCCCGGGGGTCTGAAGTTACTAATTCGAAGTAGATCTGTTGGATCCATCTCAAACTCCAAAGCTCCAAGATGTTCGTCTATATGTGCAATTGTTTCCGACTTTGTAATTGGCAAATATCCAAGAGATACAAGCCAGTTCATGATAATCTGATTCTGAGTTTTGCCGTATTTCTTAGACAATTTTGTAAGTAATGGCCAATTCCGATCGGCAGTGCGATTTCTTCTAAGTGGCTGATAGATTACGTTTAATATGTCATTCTGTTGGGCGAACGTGAGAATCTCCTTATCTTGGTTTGCCCGAATTTCAAAGTTTAGGTGTACTCCGTGTGCGAAAACTTTATCTCCAAATTCTTTCTTTAGTATTCTCAATAGTTTATGATCAGCGTTTGAGACACTGATGTATTTAGTTAATCCTTTCGACAAAAAGCATTCATAGAATTTCAGTACATTGCTTGCTCCAAACTTCGTAAAACTGGAAGCAAGGAGCAAAAGAGAATCAATATAATTAGTGTTGAACAATTCTAGTACGGTATAGAATTCTCTCTTCATTTTATCTAAATTAGTGTATCGATGATGATACAGCGAATTAACTAGAAAAAGTTCTCTTCTTGTACTCTTTGATTCAATGATTGCTTTTGAAAGTAATTCGGCTGCTTTGCCTTCAGCGTTCCAATAACAAACATCGAGGTAATTTATCCCATGCTTGAGCATGTGAGTTAGAGCAGCCATTTGTTTTTCATCGTTGTTATTTGGATCTCTTTCCGCCAGCCCGCCAATCCCCCAAGTGCCAATACCTATGGGAAACAGCTTCTTATTTTTGAGCGTAATATATTTGCTCTTCATTTCTTTTAGAAGTTATTTATTAATTCTTATCCCCTCATCCGTTATCACAATCTTTTTCTGTTTGTAGAGTGAACCGATTGATCGTTTGAAAACGCTCTTGCTGATTTGGAATTTTTCGCGGATTGATTCTGAAGTACTTTTATCATTAAACGGCAAGAATCCTCCTGCTTTCTTGAGTTCACTTAATATTTTTCCGGTGGTGCTTCTCATACTTTTATAACCTTGCTGTTGGAGCGAAAGGTCAATCTTTCCGTCTTCTCGAATGTTCTTGATGAATGCCTTTACTTTCTCCCCTAGCGTTACGTCTCGAAACATTTCATTTTTGTAGAGAAGCCCAATGTATTCTTTGTTTATCGCGGCTTTTGCTCCAAGGGGTGTCAAAGCATAAACTACGATGTCAACCTTTTGTCCTTTTCTCAACTTGCCGTTTTCATCACCTTGGCGGAGGTATTGGTCAATCCTTTGCGATGCAAAGTATCGATCTGTGGGATTATCATAGCCAATGATGACCAGATACGTCTCATCTTCTTTAATGTCAGTAATTTGCTCGGCCTCCGGTAGTAGAATCTCTTGATCCCCTGCCCATGTCATGAATGCCCCAAATCTTGTGGTTTTCTTCACTGTCAGAAATTCAATGTCACCAATACCCATGTTCTTTTGAGAAAAGTATATGAATGAATTCTAGCATGTTTGGAGGAGGAGAGCATGTGTCGGCCTGCTTTGGATAAAGAAGTGTTTAAACTTCCCCTCCACCCCATATACTTTCATATATTGAAATCCTTTCCGCATCCTGCCTGATTGCGCCGAGGTGTAGTGCACCTTTATAATATGAATCCATGTCATAATCGTGGCCTGGTGCGTTTGGATCCTCTGCCGCTAGACGTATTGCAGTTGTATTTGCTTGTATTAGATGCTCCCATATTTCCTTTGGAATCAGGACATCGGGGTAGAGTCTTAGTGGTTCAAATTTCTCGGTGGCTAGATCTCGCTGAGGAACAGGGTTTGGAAAGAATCGCGAAAGTGATCTAGGGAGTATCATTTTGGATTTCTGCTAAAATAACGAGCGGTGCATGAATTATAACACATTGGAGCAATGAAAGAGAGTTGTGGGGTAATGGTAAGAATTAACTAAATCCAATAGAAGTCAGGAAACTGAGGTAGATATAGCACAAAATGTATAAATAGGAAGATAGCTATCAAAGAGATCAACACATATAGCTTCGCGAGTTTGGATTTGGCAACGATATACATAAGAAACCCCCAAGTGAAAACATAGAGATCATTAAATATGAGGTAGATTAGGAGAGTGTTTTCTTTGCCATTCTTTGCAAGATGTTCATAGTCATTTAAATATGGAATTATTGCCCCAACTGTTAGTATAAACAGAATTGCACCAATTTGAATTATAGGTTTATTTTTCTTTTTCCCCCAGTCATAACACCAAAATGTACAAAAAGCACCGAGTGCAGCCGCGCCACCGTTGAAAAAATGTCCCCAGATAGGAAATCCCTTTGGAGCGAATTCTCCATAAGGTTGAAAGTTAAAACCATATACTAGTGAAAGAATGCGGTCAAGGATCATGAACGAGAGACAGTATACACAGAGGATTAAAATTGTTGTAACGATTGTATGTGTCCTTTTCATATTGAATTGAATAGTTAGTATTATTAGATTACTAAACACCGATGTTTAGGTCAATTATTCAAAAACATTGATGAATTCGGTTCAGGTTGAAATGGTTTGTAATCTTTATCTTGAGACAAAGAATTGTCGAGAGAATTCTTATGAAGTGTCATTCATGTAGAGCCAAGCTTAAGAGTTGGGCATGGCACAGCATGGCTAGTATTGGCAGAGTTGGGGGAATCCTCTTCATAGACTTATTAACTGGGGTGGATGAAGGGGGCCGAACCCGAATCCCCTTTGTCGCTTCGTGACACTTCCCCTTTGTAAGAGAGGGTTAGGAGGGGATAGAATAAACCCTCTTTCCACCTTTTCCTAACTGACTTTGTGCGGTTACTTACTTTATATTTGCGAATTGGCTGTTGTATAAGTTCTCATAGAATCCCTTGTTTGCTAATAATTCTTTATGGGTCCCTTGTTCAACAATATTCCCCTCATTCATTACGAGGATTAAGTCTGCGGCTTTGATTGTGGATAATCGATGGGCGATTACAAAGCTTGTTCTGTTCTTCATGAGATTATCCATGGCCTTCTGAATTGCAATTTCCGTACGAGTATCTACCGAACTGGTAGCTTCATCCAATATTAACATAGGAGGGTTGGCGATCATTGCCCGTGCAATAGTCAAAATCTGTTTCTCTCCTAGCGAAAGGTTGTCCGTTTCTTCATTAACAATCATGTTATAACCCTTCGGTAACGATTGGATAAAATGATCGGCATGGGCTGCTTTTGACGCAGTGATCATTTCTTCCTCTGTTGCCGCAGGGTTTCCGTATAGAAGGTTGTCGCGAATTGTTCCGTTAAAAAGCCATGTGTCTTGTAATACCATTCCAAACATTCTTCTAAGGTCTGCTCGCTTAAGCCTTTTAATGTTAAAGCCACCAATCTCAATTGACCCTTTATCTACATCGTAAAACCGCATAAGTAAATTTATAATTGTAGTTTTTCCTGCACCTGTTGGTCCTACAATAGCGATCTTTTGTCCTGATCTTACTTTGGCAGTAAACCCATTGATTACAGACTTTTTCTTATCGTAACTGAAGAAGACATTATTAAAGTAGATATCCCCTTTGATTTGATCAGTGGTGATGGCATTGTTGTCTTCCCCTATTTCTTCTTTCTCTGCCAGAAACTCAAAAACTCTCTCCGCAGCCGCAGCTGTGGATTGCATAACTCCGGCAATGTTTGCGGTTTGTCGTATGGGGCGATTAATTTGTTGCAGATATTGAAGAAATGCCTGAATGTCGCCGATACTAATTCTGTTTCTGATGGCGTACCATCCCCCCAGAACTGAAATGGCTACATATCCTAGATTCCCGATGAAGGTCATTATAGGCATCATTAGACCAGACAAGAAGTTTGATTTCCAAGCGCTGTCATATAGCGTAGTGTTAAGTTCCTTGAATTTCTTGATTGCGTCTTTTTCGCCATTAAAGACTTTTACAATGCTATGCCCCGCATACATTTCTTCAATGTGTCCGTTAATTTTCCCGAGGATATCTTGCTGTTTTTTAAATAATGGCTGGGACTTTTTGATAAGAGCAGTGATAAATCCCATGCTTAGTGGGAGTATGAGTAAAGAAGCGAGAGTCATCGCGCCGCTTATCGAGAGCATCATGACTAAAATACCAATGATTGTAGTCGCGGAGGTGACAATTTGCGTCAAACTTTGATTGAGTGTTTGTCCCACTGTGTCGACATCATTAGTAATCCTGCTCAATACTTCACCATGGGTTCTGGTATCGAAATACCTTAGCGGGAGTTTATAGACCTTCTCGGCAATTTCTTTTCTTAGTTTATATGTAATTCTTTGTGAAATACGGACCATTACCCAGCCTTGGACGTAACCGAAGATCATGCTTAGCAAGTAGAGGGCGATTAACAAGGAGACAGTCTTAAGAATTGAGCTGAAGTTAATGACTGGGCGACTCGAAATATCCAGCTTCTGTATTTTTTCAAGTTGTTCTTCGGAAACTTTATCTAACATCTCGGGAGGAATAGATTGCAGTAGATCTTCTCCAGTCGCCTTATCAGGCATGTTGATCCCTTCTGGGAGGTTTTCAAAGATCATATCGTAGATTCTCATACCGATGTATTCGTCGACAACCTGATCTGTTATTGACCCTAAAATCTTTGGGCTAACAACTGTGAAGATTGTGCTTGCGATCGCAAAGAGCAACACGATAATTATTGAAAGCCAGAACTCTTTTATATACAAAGAGAGTTTGCCCATAGTTCCCTTAAAATCTTTCGGTTTTTCTGCTGTTCTACCACGCATCATATGACTCGGTCCGCCCATGTGTAACCTTACTTTTGCTTGTTCTTTTTTTATTGGCTTTCCCATAACTGGTTAGTAATAGTTTATGATGATTCTTGCGATTTTCGGAGGTCTTCTTCTGACAACTGGGATTCTGCAATTTCCCTATAGATTTTACATTTTCCAAGAAGCTCCCCGTGCGTTCCAATTCCCACAATTATTCCCTTATTTAAAACAACAATCTTGTCTGCGTGTATAATTGTGCCGACGCGTTGTGCGACTATTAACACCGTTTTGTCTCCTATCTCTTGCTCTAACGCTTTTCTAAGCAAAGCATCTGTTTTAAAATCAAGTGCAGAGAAGGTATCATCAAAAATTTGAATTGGGGCGTCTTTAATAATGGAGCGGGCGATTGAGATTCTTTGTTTTTGACCTCCTGAGAAATTGAGTCCCCCTTGTGCCATATTTGTATCATATTCGTCTGGTAGTTTTTCAATGAATGTCGCAGCTTGTGCAATTGAGGCATATTTTGCTATCGTTTCATCAGTAGCATTAGGCACCCCATATTTAATGTTACCTTTTATTGTCCCAGAGAAAAGAACTGCCTTTTGTGGCGTGTAGCCTATCAAGTTGTGGAGATCAAATTGGGTCATATCTTTTATATTCACATCGTCAATTAGAATTGAGCCGGAACTTACATCAAAAAACCTGGGAATTAAGTTGATTAAAGTAGATTTTCCGCTGCCTGTACTTCCAATGAAAGCTACTGTTTCACCCGGATTTATAATAAACGAAATATCTTTAATGACGGGTTCTCTCGCTTCTTCATAGGAGAAGGAGACGTTCTTAAACTCAACTTTCCCTTGTGGGTTCTCGGGTAATGAGATTGGGTTTTTCGGGTCTTTGAGTGCGACATCTGTTGCAAGGACTTCCACGATTCTGTCAACAGAGACTGAGGCTCGGGGCACCATAATAAACGCAACGGACATCATGAGAAACGCCATTATTACTTGCATAGAGTACTGCATGAAAGCCATCATTTCTCCAACATGAAGGTCATATGTGCTGATAAGATGTGTGCCAAACCAAATGGTGGCAACTATGGTAAGGTTGAAAATTAAGAACATAATTGGTTGTAACACCACCATAACCCTGTTAACGAAAAGATTTGCGTTGGTTAATTCAGTATTAACAGCGTCAAACTTTTTTAATTCTAGTGATTCTGTATTAAATGCCTTGATTACCCGAAGTCCGGTTAGGCTTTCTCTTGAGACGAGGTTCAGTTTATCAACAAGCTTTTGGAGTAATTTAAATTTAGGTATGACAAAAGCAAACATGATGGACATGGTTACCACTATGATTCCAATTGCAACAGCTATGATCCAACTCATGGAGGGGGCCATTTGATATGCTTTCGAGATTGCTCCTACACCAAGGATTGGCGCCCAGATAATGATACGTAGAAATGTCGCCAATACGGTTTGAATTTGCTGTATATCGTTGGTTGATCTCGTTATTAATGATGAGATTGAGAACTTGTTAAACTCATTAAGGGAAAAACTTTCAATATGGGTAAATACTTTGTCGCGGAGATCTCGTGCAAAACCAGTTGCAATGCGGGATGAGAAATAATTCGCGAGTACGGTGAAGAGCCCGCCAATAAGTGCAAATAGGAGCATCTGCGCACCTGTTGAGATAATAAAATCCTGATCGCTATTCATGATCCCCTCGCTTACAATGCGAGACATATAGCCGGGCAGGGCGAGATCTGCTTGGACTTGTATAAAGATAAATAAAACGACCAACATGAAAGCAAACCAATATGGACGGAAGAACTTTGATAATTTGGTCATAGATAATAACTTACGTTAAGTTTGATGTGTTTGTTTAAATAGGAGTGCTTTTCTCTAGATTTCTTTAGCATATCAATGGAAACACCTCTTGTATACTAGATTGTTTGGAAATGTTGGGGTGTTTCTTCCTTTAATTAGGGGAAATGGGGTGGATGAAGGGGGTCTCTGACTTCAGTCCGTCATAACCTGGGTTCGAGCAGGTTTGATAGTAAGGCTAGAGTATTTTACACCCAATACCAATTATCACTAGTATGCACCTTGTCTTGATATCACAGCAGGTATTGTGCGTGCGAGTATGGACATGTCCACCCAGAAGGAAGCGTTTTCCATGTATTGAGTATCCAACCAAATTCTATCGAGAAATGGTAGTTCACCTCGCCCAAAGATACCATACATGCTAAATACTCCATATTTCACTCCAGTGCTGAGTTGCTGAATGAAAGTGTCGAACGGATATGTATCTGCATTTGGCATTATCTGAGATTCCCATTCGTTGTTGGAATATGCTCGCGGCCCAACAAGAGAAAGATACCCCATCAATCCATCCATGAACTGGGGAAATTCGTCAACACTTAGTGCTCTAATGACTTTGCCCAGTGGTGTAATTCGAGGGTCACGCCCAGAGCGCTTAAGATCGTGTAGAGTTTTCGCACCTACGACTTGTCTCTCTAAAGCCTCGGCATTAAGAACCATTGATCGTACTTTTGTGGAAACTGCGAATGTATGGGGATTTGGATGAAATCTCTCAAGGGCAAGTAAGGGTTGTTCTTTTATGACAAATCCGAGGAATCCCGTTACAGCCAAATGCATGGGCGCTGTAGTCGAACACAATGCTACATCTGTATACCGCTTCATGGGGTTATGGCACCAGTCTAGGCCAATACTACCAGGAGTCTTTGGTCCAAGCCAGTCATTTATCGAGAATAATTCCTGTGCAGCGCTGGCAAGTTCTGGTGACGGTGTGTAATGTTCAAGGTTGTGATTGTGCGGGGTTTCGTGGTACACGATTGATTATTTGTTAGAAATTATCGTTGATTACACAATAAAAATGGGGGCAAGTATTTATGGGGTAGTATCCATTTCTTTACTAGAACAAGTATACCAGAATTTGGACGATTTGAAAGTCCGATGGAACTGGCTGTTTGAAGGCAATTTTGCCTTTGTTTAAGTTTAGTTGTAAAGATTATGATCTATTCAAGAGGTAAATGTGCGAGCGTTTATAGAAACTCAGGATTTGGGAGTTATGGCGGATGTGTTGGAATTATACTATTCCTGCCGGTGTATTTGATTGTGTTTCTAATTACGAGACTTTTCAGGAAAATTTTCAGGAGAGAGTCTTAATCAAGCTATGTGCCTTTCGCAACTCCTCCCGATCTTTTTTCGGTGAGTCGGATAGATTTCTGATATAGTTTTCTATCTCTCTTGCTTTGAGGACTCTCTTTTCTCTATGTTTCCATACGACTTTATCAGGATTGATTCCGAAGACAACTATTCCGGGTAGAATAATATTTGTGTTAATCTTGTTTTGTTCTAAAAATCTTTTTAGATTTTGTTTGCATCCCCAAACTTGGCTGAGAGGGCTTTTTATTTCATAGCCTCTTATTTTGGCCTTTTGATACCATTTGTTTTTGTAAATCGTAATTGTACCCGAGAAGGATTTCGTTTCAACACAGATAATGCCTTGGGGTGTAAATAGTAAATGGTCAATATTCCCTGTGTTTCCCGGAAGTATAATGTTATCAACTACGGCAATACCTTCTATTTTATGTAATATTTTACTAACATTTCTCTCCCCTATCTGTCCTTACCAAAATGCAAAAAACCGTTGTACAAAAAATTTGAATAACACTGCTATCAAAGCATAGAGGATTATTTTCGAGAGGGTGTTAATCGGAAGAAATGAAATGACTATGAAAGAGATCACACAAATTACAATTCCAATAAAGTTCCACTCTTTGTGATCTTGTAGGAATTTCCTTTTCCGTGGTGTTTCAAACTTTGTTGTAGCGTCAATTAGTTTGTTCATAATTCTCCAAAGTTTGCAGCTTACTGATTGTAGACAACGCTATCAACATTTACTCTTTCCATTTCTTAATAATTTTCTCAAATTGAACATCTTTCCACTTCTCTTTCCATGTTTCTAAGTATTTAACATCATTTGAAGATGGCTGTTTATCTCTATCGCATTTCTCTATTTTTACCAAAGAAGGCATGATTATTGATTCTCCAAGTAATAATCCCTCACCAGCCTGTAAAGAGGGCAGATTATCAATTAAATTTCCAAGCGTGTCTGGTAACAATCTTTTTACATAATTTTGATCTGTTGGGTTTGTTAATCTCATCGCAATAAAGTTATTACATTGAGAAAAAATGGTCTCTGATATTTCAGATGGTCTTTGGCTGACAATTCCTAATGTTACACCATATTTTCTACCTTCCTTTGCAATCCTCTCAATAGCATTTCTTGATGCTCTAAATTTTGCAGAATCATTTTTTGGTACATATTTATGAGCCTCTTCATATACAAGCAACAATGGAGTTTCTAAATCAACACTCTCATTTAAGTATTTTTTATAGAAATATCCATAATCAAATAATATTCTTGAAATTAACGAGACTGTAATACTAAGGACTTCAAATGGAACGCCACTTAAATCAATAATTGTTACATTTGACTTATTTTCATCTTTATACCCAATGAATTGTTTTAAAGTATCTTCAAAAGAAATACTTTTCGAGCTATCTCCTAATAAAAAGTTAAACCTTTTATCATTTAATTTATTTTCTAATCTGCTTACAAAATTTGTTAATTTACCAAACAAAGGGCCTTGCTTTGGTCCTCTTGCACCTTCAACCTTTTCTACATTTTTATTTTTAGCAAATTCTAAGACTTTTTTAATATCAAACAATACAGGGGAATCATAATGAATCTTTTCTTTTCTAATATTAAAATCATCTTCATTTTCACTTGTTCCTTGAGTTAAACTATCCTTCTTATTTAATATAATTGACTCTTTGAAAACGTTTTTTTGATTGTGATCATTGGCTTCCGTATCAATAAAAAGTTCCTCTAGTTCCTCACTGTTAAGTAGCCAGTAAGGTAAAATTAAGTTATTAATATCTATAAAATTTTCATCCGGAAAAGCTGTTTTATACTCATTATGAATATCAAATATTACAATATGTGAATTATTTAATTCAAATTCTCCATTTTTTTCTGCAACAGCTTTCTGTATAATTTTTGCTATTGTGTGTGATTTACCAGAGCCGCTAGAACCAACGATTGCAAAATGTTTGTTAAAAAATTTATTTCCATTTACAGGAACTTCAATATTTTTATCTTGTGCTAGTTTTGCGAATAAAAACTTTTCTTGAGGCTCAAATCCATTTTCATAAATTAACTTTATACATTCTTTGCTTGCAGGTTTAACTTCTGTTGGGGGAATGGTTAATGCATCACCACCTCTGGTAAACTTATTCTCTTTAATTGTACCGAGAGGGCTAGCTTCTAAAATATAGGCATTATAAACTTCTTTTTCCTTTTCCCCTTGGTTATTTTCAATAGCCCTTTCTTTTAATTCGATTTGATAACTCTCAATAATGGCGATGAGCTTACATCCATCATTATCAGAAATCTCAAGGTAAGAACCAATTTTTAAATCTCCAAGAGCGTCGTCAATGTTATCTTTAAATGCTGTTAGGTTTTCTACTTCAATTTTAACCTTATTGGGATAAACAGAAGTTACAAAAGCAAGTTTGGGACTAGTTGAATTTGGCATAATATTTAAGATTAAAGGATAAAT
>Ga0255422_1173_pt1 | contig 14544 bp, 13 predicted proteins | sample ANMaggSeSYBR02D3_FD_182631 | JGI IMG/M metagenome (GOLD analysis project Ga0255422, IMG submission 182631) | Sediment cell enrichment communities from methane seep in Santa Monica Basin, California, United Staets - ANME aggregate JGI... | ecosystem: Environmental > Aquatic > Marine > Cold seeps >... | reverse complement strand
CAATATAACTTTATGTTTGAAGAGACTCAACATCGAACGGCTTAAGCATCTTTTCAATGTCCTTTGAAATATCCGTCCATCTGTATATTTTTGAACGTATAGGAAAGTATAAACGCATTTGTTTATCTTGCTATTGAAATTAGATACATAATGAGAAAAACATCACATTTCTATTTTGCCCCGAAGGGGCTTTCTTGAACATCCAGAAGTAAACCTTCATCCAATTCACATTCTTTTACTTTGCTAAATCCACAATCATATAACCACTTAGGTAATGACTTGAAGTCATACATCTATTGATGTCGTTTACACATCAATTTTTCAAAAGCGTTAAGTTATAGTTTTAACATTATCACATAGTAAGTCCATCCCTTTACTCCTATCAAATTTCTCAACAAAATATGGATAATGCAAACGTATATTTTCTACATACTCCTTCGAGCCTAAAACCTTCCTTAACGCATCACTCAGCGTATCTAATTCGTTCCAACTCACAACCACGCCTATACCATGCATCTTCACTAGCTCAGACACTGCAGAGCCTGCATCAGAAAGCACCAATATCGGCAATTCACACCCTATATATTCATAAACCTTAGCACCGATTGCATGACCTGACTGCGGATCATTTTTCTGCAACGAATAAAGCGCAACATCACCTGTAAGCAGCAATTCAAGAACTTCTCGATGATTTTTATTCCCAACCAGAAAAACAACATCCTCCATTCCCATCTCTTTTACCATCTCCTCTATCGGACTCTTGCGTTTCCCATCACCAATTATTATATATTTAACATTACATCCATCTCCCAGAAGCAATTTCAGCGCTCCAATTATAACTTCAGGCATGTAGTATGGCATATCCAAATCCCCAACATATACGATAAACCTAGAATCTTCAGAAAATAATATACCATTCTTCTCCAGCACTTTTTCTTTATCGAAATTTCCCCTAACATAGTTCAGTTCCTGAACATCGATTCCATTCGGAACCAGTATCACATTTTTGTTCAGGTTAAGCAGTTTTGCCTGCAATACTTCGTTTACAGTGCTTACTAATGACGCATGCTTCAAAGAATGAGATAACAATGCCGATACGAACTTGTTCGCAACTTTCAACGGATATCGGATGTAAAACTTTTTAGTCTCTGCAATACCATTTATAACACTTGTTAAATCATCCCGGTAATCAACTATGTACGGCTTATTGAGAATCTTTAAAGCGGTATACGAAGCTATCGCAGGTGCAAACTGAGGAGTTGTCGCCAGTATTACATCGGGGTTGTATTTAACAATCTCTTTTAGAGAGGCACATATCCAGAAGACCAGCGTTAGCGGATTTAGACTTTGAGGCATGAAAACAAAGGCGGGTATAAATTTTCTGGTGTACCTAACCACTTTGAACGTTCCCTGTTCAGTTACACCTATCTCGTGTTTATACAGAGGATTAAATGTGACAACCCTTACGCACTTAGCATCTTCACAATCACGAGAAAATCTTTTAACCATTTGACAGATACGCACACTCGCCGCAGTTACATCTGGCGAATAATAGGTGGTTAGTATGAGTAGTTTCATGATATCTATGCAATGAATTAAAGCGTGTCATTCCGTCCTATTATCTCACTATCTTTGTAAATCACTCGATATCTCGGATTTTTAAGTTCTTTTTTTAATACTTCCGGATAGCCCCCAAACTGCTCTTTGTTGTAAGGCACTAAGGACTTACAGAGTATTTCGTTCACATAATACCTTGCAGCTTCATCAAGATCATCCATGCTCCAGTCTTTTTTAATTCGATACGCTACATAATCGTCCAGCGTCGGGAATTTGGTATAGTTATTTAATTCGCGCCAATCTGTCCAAAACGCTCTGAAAAGTAATCTTTTTGCATTCTTTACAGTATCCATATGAAATACATGGTATTCTTTTTTGAAGATATATTTGTAGTTCGACCTGTAATAAAGTGGGGTGTGCAGAGCTTCAAATCTCCCTTTATCCTTGTATATTAAAGCATCCGAATATGTGTGTAATCTACTATGGATAGTCAACGTTGCATCGCGTCTCTGATGAAAAACATCTCCTTCCAGATTCACAGCAGGAAGGGATATTGCGTGATACACATTTGGGTTTAAACTGAGAATTTCTTTTTTCATAGCCATAATAGAATTTTTTGCTATATAATCACCGTCCCACCATATAACCCACCGGAAGTTCGTGTTTTTCAGTGTTATATTAGCATGTTCGGTGTGTTCCTTTGTTGCTCCCATTGTTTGCTTTGATTCGAGATGAATCAGTTTCAGGTTTAGATCATATCTGGATGCTACCTTTTCAATTATTTCAGGTGTTTCGTCTGTAGATGCATCCACAATCACAATTTCATCTGCAAAATCCTTTATTGAGATTAAATTGAGTTCGATCCATTCCGCCTCATTTTTAACCGTTATCCTCACACTTATGCCATTTTCTCGGGAAGGCTTAGGGACCAATCCGATATACGGCAGATAACCGAAAGTATACCCTGAAGCTACCTTTGCTGCTGTTTTTACGGCTAAAGTACCTTTTGTTTTCAGTTGTTGGTAGTTCATTTTTATATCGTTAATCTAAATCATGTACGATACTCTTATCAAACCCTGTGGCATTTAATCTTATGCATGGATATGCGATTAACGAATGTGCCAGCTGGAGCCGGACGAAGGGTATATGCCAAGGTATGCAACAATGCCAGACAAAAAACATCTGAATGAATCACTAAGAAAAATAGCAAAAGGTGCAGGGATAGGCTTTGCTGGAACGTTCATCGGATTAGTTCTGGGATATTTCTCAAGAATGGTTATCGCAAGATTTTTAGGTCCTGGTGATTATGGTTTGATTTCACTCGGTTATGCAGGGATGTTAATCGCAGTGACCCTTTCTTCGGTAGGATTGCCAGAAGGGATAAAGAGGTATATCTCTTTCTACAAGGGAAAAGGAGATGTGGGAAGAATAAAAGGTACGATTATAGGCGCATTAAAAATAAGTGTCCCCTTGAGTCTGTTTTTAGCACTTCTTTTCTTCTTTTATGCAGATTGGATTTCAATTCGTGTTTTTCACGATGCGGAATTAACACCTATTTTGAAAATTTTCGCAATTGGTGTTCCCTTTTTGGTTTTAGCTCAAAATTTTTGGTCTGCAGCAATTGGCTTCCATGATTTGCGATGCCGCGTTTATGTGAATGATCTATTCCAGAACATTTTTAAGCTATTCGCGATTGTTTCTCTGCTGTTATTGGGATTTGGAGTTATCGGAGCGGCATGGGGCTGGGTTCTCGCTGTTATATTAATGCCTTTTTTAGCATTTTATTTTTTAGAAAAGAAAGTTTTTCCGATTTTCAATACGAACGTTAAAGCAATCTCAATGGAAAGGATGCTTTTCTATTTTTCTTATCCTTTGATTTTCGCTGGTTTGGCAGGGGCGGTATCAGCATGGACGGACACAATTATGCTTGGATACTTTTGCACTTCTTTTGAAGTGGGGATATATAATGCAGCGCAGCCAACTGCAAAGTTAATAGGCATAGGCAGTGGTGCCTTTGCTACTATTTTTATGCCCGTAGTATCAGAGTTGTATGCAAGAAACAAAGTTGATGATTTAAGAAATGTTTTCTCTATTGTAACGAAATGGATTTTCTCTATTACATTGCCCATATTCCTTTTAATGTCCCTTTTTTCCGAAGAGATAATCAACATAATGTTCGGCTCTGATTATATCATCGGTGCATCGGCATTAAGAATCTTAGCATTTAGCTACTTCATTACTTCTTTATTTGGTCTTGCCGCACCACTTCTTCAAAGTTATGGAAGAACAAGAGTGATCATGGGATGTGGCTTTATCGGAGCTTTTGTTAATTTCATCCTGAATTTTTTACTTATACCACTATATGGCGTGAGCGGGGCGGCAGTCGCAACAGGTATATCTACTGTCTTTGTGAGTGCTATATTTTTTCTCTCTGTTTACCTGATTGGAAGGATGCAACCATTTGGATTCAACTATCTTAAGCCAGTTGTCGCATCGATGATTGCAGTTTCGGTTGTTTATACAACAACAAAATATGTGATAGGAGTGTCAGTCTTATCTTTAATCGTGATGTGTTTTCTTTTTTTAATCATTTATTTCTTTTTACTTCTGATTTTCAAAAGCTTCGAAGAGGGAGATCTAATGATTATGCGAGCAATGGACGAACGGTTGGGTCTAAAATCCGATTGGATACGGAGGGTAATCAAGAAATTTTTATGATTTAAGCGTCATTTTTACTTTTGTTTGTTCATATACGTCTGGATAGCCTGCCTGTAGAATTCCTCGTTTAATTCTTTAAAATCCTTTGTAGCATCTATTACTGGAATATTTAGAGACTTGGCAATCTCTAAGAAGCTTTTCCTATGGAATCTCAGATAATCAGTTGCATTGTCCGAATCTTTGATATTTACAGCATCCTTTGTATCGTCTTTGCGTAAATTTGAAACATCTTCCGGGATGTCCAGCATAAACACCAGATCTGGTTTTGGAATGAGTTTCAACAGAATTTTTGATGCCGTTTCGTTATATAATCCATTATATTTGAGGCTTACTATCAAATCATATGTGTATCTATCGCAAACTACGCTCTTGCTCATAAGAAGCGGAATTTTAACCTTAGTTAAATAGATATAAATAAAATCAAGAATTGCGATATAATTCCAGATTCCTCTCAATATCCTGCTCTTATGATAATCCTTTCTCCGGTATCCGCCAGTTACAAGGTAGACCACTGCCATGAATGGGTAGGAAATCTTCGGCTCGAAGATACATCTGGCATATTGGCATGGAATAGCCATGTTTTTAAATATCTCCACGAGTTTCGTTGCGTGCGTTGTTTTTCCAGTTCCATCTATTCCCGAAAAAGAAACAACGATTCCTTTCGTAGTCAGTACCGATTTTGCAAATAGTATATAATTGGTGGTTACAGGATGTAAAAAACGTTGCAGGTCTTCAATAAAAACGTTGAATCTGCGATGTATTATATCACAAAACAGTTTATATCCCTTACATGAACTTGTGAGAATTCTGGAATAAAAAGGCAATCTCAACTTTCTTGTCTCGATTCTGGATATGAGTTTAAGCATCCTTGACTGATTATGATATTCATCTGCAATGCCGATAAGCGGGGATTCTATATCTTTGCTGTATAACTCATTGTGAATTACATTTATTGTATGAATAAAATGAAGAAAAGGCACAAACAAGTCCTTCTTTATGTTAGTTCTAATATAGTCCACATCGCATCCTTTTAATATGTAGGACAAATGAATCATGTCGGACAGCCGGATAGGGCGGCCCCCATTAATTATTTTGAATGTTAATTCAACCAATTCATCAGCAGGAAATGGTACACTTATCCCTTTTAGTTCTTTTTTATTTTTCAGAATCTGTAGTTTGTCATCGAAGGGGTAGTTATAATGATTACTTTCTTCATAGTAGCTGAGTTCTATTTGCACTGCCTTACTCTCTTTGGATTTTACATATACATTTCCACCGCCCCATGTACTGATGTGGACATACCTAAGTCTCTCTAATAAAGTCCGTACTTCTTTATCCTGCTCTTTTCCAATAACTACATCAATATCCGAGCTATCGCACTGCGATGTAATGCCTTTATATACAAAAACGTAATGGATGTTGTTGTTTTTAAAGTGTTCAGCTAATTTATACGCCTCTTCTGTTGCGAATTGCATATTTTCTGCCTTTTTACGCACCCGTCCCAATTCTTCGGGACCATATTTTGACTCAAGTTCTTCGCCCATCTGTTCATAGAGCAGATAGCAGATTTTGTTGTTGATTATGAAATCAACCGGGAGCTTTTCCGGCAGTTTTTTCTCTTTTCTTTCTGGATTCACGACTTCTATAATAGCACGTTCTTCCTCTGTTAACATCAGTTTAGTCATTATTTAAGACCTTATCATATACTTCTTTCATATTTAAAGCGACTTTTTCATACGAGAAATCATTCAAAATCGTTTCCCGTGCGTTTTCTCCGATTCTCCTTCTCATCTCTTCATTCACTATTAATTCAGTTATTCTTTCCTTAAGCATTTTGAAATCACCGGGATGAGTGATAAAACCGTTGTAGCCATCTTTGATTACATCCGGAATTGATAAAGCTTCGGGTGCTATAACAGGAATACCGCATGACATCGCCTCAAGCATCGTAATTGGCGGATCTATGACAGCTACATGTTTGTACAACCCCATCTCTTCACTGAAAGGTAGAATCAATACATCTGCCGCATTGTAGATAAGAGCCTTTTGTTCTTCGTTCAAACTCTCCGTTCTCACCATCACATTCATATCTATGCTCTCTTTTTTTGCTAACTGCTGTATCTTTTGCGCATAATCACATTCTCCCCTTCCCATTATCAGTATCTTCCTTCTACCTCTAAGTAGGTCTTTAATTGTCATCAAGAACTCTAGCGGAACTTTTATTTCATTCAGCCCCCCCATATATAAGATTAAAAAATCGTCTTCTGACAGACCAAAATGTCTTCGGGCTTTTATTTTATCTATTTTTTTAAAAGTGTTGGTATCGATAGGCGGTTTTATTTTGTGTACATTTTTAATATCCAATTCATCAAAATATCCGGTCTCTGATGAAGTGGTGATGTATGCGTCGATTCCTTTTGGTATACGGATAGATTTCAGGAGATTGAACTGCGGATTGCCGAAATGCTGTATAATCACCGCCTTTTTAAGTATTTTCCCATATAGGAAGAATAGTGGATGATTGGCAAAGAAAAGATGAATTATATCCACATTTCTTCTTTTGTTGATGGAATTGATCAGTTTCAGCATAGAGGCGTTAAGTAAGGGGTCAAGTTCATATAAATAAACATTTTTCTTTATAATGTGTTCTGCAAACCTGGAAAGATAAAGATATACCACTTCTCTTTTCAACGAAGAAACCACGGATATCTCCAGATCTGTGTTTTTTTGAAGTGCTTCTATCAGATTCCTTGTAACCACCCTCATCCCTTCATTCCAGGGTGGGTAGAGGTCATATCCAACAAAACAAATGTGTGTTATTCCGATCCCCTCTTTTTAATCAAACCCATAATTTCATACTACGACCTCAAATATCTCTAAAAACCGCCCTTCCATTGTATGCTCTCTCAATATCCGCTCATATCCATTTTTAGTGATATTCTCTCTATCATCTTCGTTCGCTAAATAATACTTAATCTTCTCTGCGGCGTCATTCGCATCATGATAAGTTATGATTTCTTCATCAGGGGTAAAATATTCTGCTATTTCGTCTGTATCTTTTGTGAGTAGTAGACTGCCACATCCCGGTGTTTCAAAATCCCTTCCTTTAATCTGAATTCTATCTTCTTTTGAAGCAAAGGATATGTTCAAAGAGATCTTACTTTGGCTATATATTTTTAGCAAATCTGCCTGTGAAAGCCTGCCACCAGTCTTCCAGCCCTGACCAAACGTTGCTATATTTATTCCATGTAGTTCCAGCGTTTCGATGAAACTCTGTCTTTCTCCATAACACCGCCCTACAAAACTTATGTCATAGATCTTAGGCAAGTTCAGATTCCTGTACAAAAAATGATTGCATCCCCATTGACTCAGTAGCACATTACCAAACCCGTCCCTTTTTCTTTTCTCATAACCTCCCTTGTGTGTGGTGACAACGAGATTAAATAACCGCCAAACCGGTCTGGTTTCCTCATATCGCCAGTGGTCGTCTGCTAACCAGACAACCGTCTTTGTTGGTAGCTCCTCTGAGATCTCCTTCCAAACATCATGGCCGATCCAATCATGGAAGTGGAAATAAAATATGACATCAGGGTGGTAATAATAAACCGCCTCACGCAACATTTCAGACATTTTTTTAGTACCATATCGTTGTCTTATTCGATCGTAGTCGAAATATATCAAAGAATATCCCATACTTAATAGTGTGTGGTAAAAATTGTAATGCTCATAACTCAACCCCCAATTTTTATTACCATAATCATATTTGATCCCGATATATAAAATAGTTTTTTTGTTTGTTCTCGTAAGCGTTTCAAGTTCTTTATCTACCAGTACTTCAATTGAGCTGTTATCCAATCTACTGCAAAGATTGTCCAATGTTCTATTTAATTTATTCAGTGTTTTATTTTTTAAATTAAACATTATTATTTATCCATTTTATAATTCACATACCACTCAACCGTCCGCTCAAGCCCCCCGCGAAAATCAACCTTCGCCTCAAATCCAAACTCATCCTTGGCACTGCTCACATCAAGGCACCTTCTTGGCTGTCCGTTCGGTTTGCTTGTGTCCCACCTTATTTCACCGTCAAACCCTGTGAGTTCTGCTATCAATTCAACCAAGTCTTTGATTTTTATCTCAAAACCTGTTCCAATATTCACAGGATATGACTTATTATATCTCTCTGTAGCTAAAATAATACCTTCTGCTGCATCTTCAACATACAGAAATTCCCTTGACGCTATTCCAGTCCCCCAGACCTCTATCTCCTTTTTATTATTTTCCACCGCCTCTATAAATTTTCGTATTAGTGCAGGTATGACATGTGAACGCTCCAGATCAAAATCATCATAAGGTCCATACATATTAACCAGTAGCAGATGAATGCCATTAAAACCATATTCTTCGCGGTACGCTTGGGTCTGGACGAGCATCATTTTCTTAGACAATCCATAAGCGGCACTAGTTTCTTCTGGATAACCATTCCACAAATCTTCTTCTTTGAAGGGGGTGGAAGTAAACTTTGGGTAAGAACAAACGGTCCCAATCCCAACAAATTTTTCAATGCCATATCTAAAAGACTTTTCAATGATAAGAGTATCCATCATGATGTTATCATAAAAAACACTCCCTGGATGTTTTCTCATATGTCCTATTCCACCACCATGGACTGCCATATGTATAACGATTTCGGGGTGATATTCTTTAAATAAACGATCGACATGTTCCTCTTTTCGTAAATCAAAATCCTTGCTTCTCGGAACGTAGATGTAAGCGCCACTGGATTTCAGCATCGGAACTAAATGTCTCCCTAAAAATCCTGCTCCTCCGGTCACCAGCACGTTTTTTTCTGTCCAAAAATTGTCTGCCATTTTCGCCATCCAGAACTATTTTAATATTTTCTTAAAAGTATTGATTATATAATCTAAATCGTCCTGCTCCAGATACTGATGGCATCCGATATAAAATGCGTGTTTCCCAAGATAATCAGCATTGGGTAACGTCCTTTTATACTTTTCTTTCAAATGCCTGAATGCGGGCTGCTGCGAGGGAATGCATCCAAAAAGCGGTCTCGTCTCTACCCCCTCCTCTTCAAGTAGCTTACGCAACTTCTTTCTCGGCAATTTATCTGGATTCATTATGGTCATCGGATACGCCAGATAGCTAACATCCCCGTCGAACTTTGGCAGTTTCAATATGTCAGAGAATTCATCCAGACCTTCATTTAGATATCTCACATTTTCGCGCCTGCGTTCAGTGATCCAATCCGCTTTTTTCACTTGTGTAAGTCCCAGTGCCGCTTGAAACTCCATCGTTTTGAAATTATATCCGATAAACTCGTGCGTAAATCTCGGATCAAAATCATCATCACCTTTATAAGCCGATAATCTTAGGCATTTACCCTCTGATCTCCTGCATATCGGACAATCACACATCCTACCATTTGCTTTAATTTTTCTCACTAATCGTATAATTTCATAGTCATCTGTTGTTATTGCACCCATCTCTCCTGCTTGAATATTATGTGCAATATAAAAAGAAAAAATTGAAAGAAGAGATAAGGATCCCGTTTTTCGCCCCTTATAAATTGTTCCATGTGCCTGTGCAGAATCTTCAAGTACCCGCAGACCATATTTCTTTGCGACCTTATTTATCCCATCCATGTCACAGGGATATCCCATCAAATGGACAGGTAAAATAAATGAGTACTGCGCGAGATCGTCCACTTCTTCAAGATGTTTCTTTATATTCTCCGCTGTTATTACAAATGTTTCCAAATCCACATCAACATACACTGGATTGAATCCAGTGGTCACCAGTGCATTACTTGTTGCGATATAGGTAATTGGCGTTGTAATCACATTTGAACCATGATTAACATCTATGCTCTCATCATAGATCATCGCAGTCATTCCAGCCATCAACGCTGATGTACCGGAACTTACAGCTATTGCATATTTCGTTCCAATGTATTTTGCAAAGAGTTTTTCAAACTCTCTAACCTTCATACCCTCAGATAGTTTCCCGTTATCCAGAACTTCATTTATCGCCTTTTTTTCTTCATATCCTATTTTAAAGTCACCGACTGGAATTCGCCGCATACTTTCCCTCCAAACAACCTGAATTCAGTATCGTATTAACAACTTCATGATTTCCATCATCCTTGAATCGCTTCGGGATGTTATCAAATTTCTTCCCCCAACCTTTTACTTCATCCAATCGCTCAATCCAATCCCCATTCAAAAATGACCTCTCTGAAATGAACTTTCCAAATCCCATCATCTCCACTTCACCTCTGATTAACTCATGCTCTTTAAATCCATCTCTTTTTAGCAGGAACATCCGTATCCTCGCCAGAATTGCCTCTGACATCGTTCCATCACCTGTCTTCGATACAACCGATCACACATGCCGATATAATTCTGCGTTTTGGTTTCATCGGTTGGAATCTTTATCACATCTTCAAACGGAAGTTCAGCATTGGATGAGATTAGAAATTTCACGTTTGGTATGTCTATCTTTTCCATGCTTCGCATAAACGAGGGATTGAACGATAGACCAACACCGACATACACCAGCAGTTCATCATCTGATATGCTATATCTCTCCTGCATATCCTGCTGATCTACCGTCATTTCACGAGAAATAAGACTCACCTCCTTTTTGTTTTCAAAAAGATCCATCTCTTCGTTGAACGGAAGAGTCAATGCAAAGTCTGCGTGCTGATATGCTTCTTTGATTCGTTCGACCGCAGGTACATCTCCAAAGAGGTTGTAAAAAATGTAATGCCATGTGAAATTGGATATTGCTGCACCGGGAATATTCAATTCATCAGCCACGACAAACGGTTGCGGAGTGATATCAGATAGAATCAGATCGATTTTATGCGCCTCACAAAATCTTTTTTCACTGTGGATATAATCATCCCAGGAAGCCACCCACTCATTGAGGCTATTCTTTGTTCGTTTTCTGTCGATACTGACACCGTTCTCCTTAAACACGACTCCAGCATCGTTTTTGGTTCGCACAACTTCAACATTCGCATGAAGCAGCGATTGTCTCACGAAATGAAATAGTCCACCTGTTTTAACATATATCTTTATATCACTGAATTCGTCCAGGATTCTTTTGATGATGGCAATATCTCTTGATACATGCCCATATCCATAATCGCTTATGTAAAAGCAAATACGTGTTATCTTATTTACCGCCAAATCCATTAATCTACAGCCCACCATCTCTTCGGGAACTTTCTTGCTAAAATCTCATCACCCTCTCCAACAGGCTCTAACCCCGCCGCGCGCATGTCCGCATCCACCATGATCTTTACCAGATCTTTAAATCCAATCTTCGGATCCCAATTTAACTTCTTCTTCGTTTTGATAGAATCTGCAACCAATTCTTCAACTTCGGTTGGCCTGAAATATCTCGGGTCAATTTTTATATGCTCCTCTATATCCACATCTGCATAGGAGAAAGTTTCTTCAACGAATTCTCTTACTGAATGAGTTTTCCCAGTTCCTATTACAAAATCCTCTGCCTTTTCAGTCTGAAGCATCCTCCACATAAATTCGACATATTCTGGCGCGTACCCCCAATCCCTTTTCGCATCCAAGTTTCCTAAATACAGTTCATCTTGCTTTTTTGCGAGGATATCTGCTACAGCTCTCGTAATTTTTCTTGTCACGAATGTTTCCCCCCTTCTCGGTGACTCGTGATTGAACAGTATCCCGTTACACGCAAAAAGATTGTATGCTTCTCTATAATTCACAGTCATCCAGTACGCATAAACTTTTGCAGACGCATAAGGACTTCTCGGATAAAATGGTGTTTTTTCGTTCTGTGGTGGAGTGGCTGCCCCGAACATTTCGCTGCTCGAAGCCTGATAGAATCTCGTTGAAATACCGCTGCATCTGATGGCTTCAAGTATTCTCGTTGTTCCGATAGCAGTAATATCTCCTGTATATTCGGGCATATCAAAGCTTACCCTGACATGACTTTGAGCACCAAGGTGATATATTTCGTCTGGTTTGACATTGTAAATTAGATTACTCAGTTGCCCCCCATCAGCTAAATCTCCATGATGGAAGAAGAACTTCGCTTCAGGATTGTGTATGTCTGCTATATTTGCGGAAATGATATGATCTATTCGGCTGGTATTGAATGTACTTGATCTTCTGACCAAACCATGGACAGCATATCCCTTGCTTGGCAGCAGTTCAGTTAAGTATGATCCATCCTGTCCTGTTATTCCAGTTATTAATGCTGTTTTCTGCATGTTTCTGGTCACCTCATTCTCTTATTAAAAAACTCCAGATTCCCCTCCTTGATCTCACCTACGTGATTTATGCAATAGATATATGCTCCGATCAGGTACTTAATCTTCGTAAGTTTTGATCTGGATGGTTTTAGAAACAAGAGAACCGTGTCATAGATTACCTCTCCTATTCTGCTCCATAGATAGATCGCTCTGTTTTTCAAGTTCTGATCCACATTTTTGCAGAAGATGTATGATTTATAAGCTTCACTCATATATACCAATTCCTTTTTTGAGAGTCTCATCTCCTGAGATGTTTTATGTATCAATTTTGCATGTGGTGTCATGAATAGCGAATCCGGATATCGTTTAAAAATTCTGTGAGATATATCCACATCCTCTCTATATGAATATTTCTTAAGATTTTCATCATATCTAAACTCTTCCAAAACTCCCCTTTTAAACGACTGATTTGCACCAGAAAGCCATTCACAGTTAATAATTCTATTAGAAAGGGGGGGATATGTGATGCTCAATGAAGGTAGTACCCTGCACCGATCTTTTTCAGTGAAACCAAGATAGAACAGCCTGTTAAATATATGCCGCACCTTCATTCCCTGTACTATATTCTGTATCTGTCCTTGAACGCCTACAGCACCTGGCTTTTCTCTATAAACCCTCAAGACTTCTTTCATATAGTTTTTATCTAAAACTACATCGTCGTCTAAAAATAGCATTATATCCCCAGTAGCGTTTTCTATTCCAATGTTCCTTGCTATTGCTGAACTCTTCTCCCTTTCATTTCTTACATATCTTAAAACTACGCCAGTTTTATTAAATTCATCTTTTCTATGCTCGACTAATTTCTCTATTTCATCATTATCACTGTCATCCACCATGATCACTTCTTTTGGCAAGATTGTTTGAGTGATAATAGAATCCAAGCATTCAATCAGATCATTTACGCGATTGTATGTTGGGATGATTACTGAGACTTGCATATTTTATACATCCTTGATTATCTGTATCAATTCTTTCTCCCTTCGCTCCATCAGGAACATTCTATCAATCCGCGCCCTTCCCTCATTTCCTTTATCTGATTTCAATGCTTCTTTTATTGCTTCTGCAGTTGCTTCTGGATTGCCGTAAGGAACATAAAATCCAGTGTCGCCTGCAACCTCGGGCAATGCTCCTGTATCCGTAGTAACCGGAATACACCCACATGCCATCGCTTCTGCCAGTGTCATCCCGAATGATTCATACATGGAAAGTTGACAATAGACTTTCGCTTTTTGGTAATGGGAAATGAGTCCATCCTGTGGCAACGGACCAATGAAGTCTACATTCGGATTTGCGATCTTTATAAGTTCCTCTATTATCCGGTCCCCAATACCAACCACCATGAACGTTACTTCTGGCAGGAACACCGCCGTTTTTACAAATATATCCAGACCTTTCAGCTGCGCCCTATCCCAGGTATTTCCAGCAGATACGGTAATTACAATATCTTTCTTTTTTCCCATTGGTTTGAATATGTCAGACCTGATACTGTTATATATAAGATCAATTCTTCTGGGACTTGCGCATTTCAGAATTTCCTCTTTACTGAACTCAGAGACTGCCAGAACTTCATCTGCGTGTTTCAAAACGAATTTAACAATAAACGTCTTTGTTATGCTCAACATTCCTCCATACTTAATTTCTGGAACCTCTGCTACTTCATAGCCTCCGACTATCACTATTGATCTTCTTCTAAATATTTTTGAGAACAAAACTGCTGCGAGAGCATGAACATCTGCAAACCATGAAAAAGTTAAATCCGCCCATAAAATTCCTTTCAGAATCTCAATCAAGAACTTCAGCAATCCTTTCTTGCCCCTGTAATGCACAACCCTCACCTCAAAATGCCTGTTGAGTGTGTTTAGGTCATTCTGTATGAACGAAGAAAAAGAAGGACACACGAATAGGATTTTTCTCTTCTCCCTATTCATCACAGACCTCCAATTATTTTT
>Ga0255422_1172_pt1 | contig 14632 bp, 13 predicted proteins | sample ANMaggSeSYBR02D3_FD_182631 | JGI IMG/M metagenome (GOLD analysis project Ga0255422, IMG submission 182631) | Sediment cell enrichment communities from methane seep in Santa Monica Basin, California, United Staets - ANME aggregate JGI... | ecosystem: Environmental > Aquatic > Marine > Cold seeps >... | reverse complement strand
GACAATGAGACTTGTTTTAAAATCGGCCATTTCAGTTGTAATGTTGATGTCGCTAATAATGGTTGGGATAGGTTTCTGCCATGCTCAGCTAACCTCTGGCCAAATAGCTCCTGTCTTCTCCTTGGAAGACTTTAAGGGCAAAACCTATGATTTATCCCAAATGAAAGATCATCCTATGATCATACTCTATTTTTTTGATGTGGAATCAAGGCCTAGTCAGCAAGGATTATTGAGTCTCAATCAACTGGCTAAACAATACAAAGATGCTGATTTTGTCGTATGGGGTATTACTCGTTCATCCAGAGAAAAAGTGGAAAATTTTGTGAACATGACCAACTTGTCTTTTCCAATCCTTCTAGACAAAACTCATGTAAGCGAGATTTATCAGGCCAGGTTGATTCTTCCAGCCGTATGCATTATTGGTCCTAATGTTAAGGTGCTCGACTATTTCCAGGGAGGAGGAAAGACCACCGAGGTCATGCTATTGAGACTGGCTGAAAGGGAATTACAGCGAAATCAAATAATGTTAGCAAAAGCCATCATCCAAAATATTGAAAATAAAAATCCCCAAAACCTGAAAGCCAAAACAATCAAAGGGTATGCAGCTTTGCAAGAAGGAAACCTGAGCGAAGCTGAGAAAATCTTTAGTGATTTATCCAAGATAAAGGGAAAAGGAGAAGTATTGGGGAAGGAAGGACTGACTGCTGTTTATGCAAAAAAAGGACAAGCCGAAAAAACCTTTGCATTAGCTAAAGAGGTAGAACAAAAAGCCCCTGACAGAGCTTACGTCCATGTACTCAAAGGAGATATTTTTTATGGTCAAGGCAAGAAAAAAGAAGCCGAGGCAGAATACCGAAAGGCAGTTCAAAAAAAGTCGGCCGAGCCATACCAGAAAGCTGTAGCGTATAATCAATACGGTCGGTTTCATGCCAGCTTAGGAAAGTACCAAAAAGCTCGAGAGCTTTATGATCAAGCTGTTGATATAGATCCTTATTACATTGAAGCGATGTCAAATAGGGGGGTTACGTATGAAAAACAGGGGAAATGGGACAAAGCCTTAGAAGCTTACCGCCAAGCCTTGATTCTTGACAAAAAAGATACCTTTGCTGCTGTGTTGGCTGACAAGGCCCAGCAGATGCTTGCCCTCCAAAAAAACACTGCGCAAAAAAAACGAATAGATAAATTGGTCAAGGAATTGGCAGCCCGATACCGCAGTCAGAAAAAATTTTGGCATAAGACCGAAGACACCTGGACATCACGGCCAATGATTTTGTCATTTGTCGATTTTCAGGAAAGGGGTGGTTTGGCGGAAAGAGATGGTTTTTCTACTGTCATAACCACACGGCTTGCCGACCAGCTCAATGCCTCCGGCAGGTTACAGGTAGTCGAACGGGTCATTATAGAACGGCTTTTGGAAGAATTGAATCTTGGCTCCTCGGATTTGGCAGATCCGGAAACAGCCTTGAAGCTTGGTAAAGTACTGGCAGCGAAAGTCATCGGTACAGGATCTCTTTATTATCTACCCGATAGTACTCTTCTTAGCCTGAGACTTATAGATACTGAAACCTCGGCAATCCCTAAGGTTGTCACCAAACAGTTGAGTTCAGGGGCATCTTTAAAAAAAGAATTGAACCAGCTTAATCGAGAGATCCTCAAGACGATTATACTAAAATACCCGTTGCAAGGATATGTGGTTCAGGCAACTGAAGACCAGGTTATGATTAATCTCGGTTCAAAACAGGGGGTGGTTTTGGGCACCAAATTTGAAGTTTTGGAAGAACAAAAGCCTATCAAATATAAGGGAAAGCTGCTCCGCAGTTCGCCAAAATCCATTGCACAGATTGAGATAGTACGAGTTGAGCCGGATCTGTGTTATGCCCGCATTCTCAAACAGGAAAGGCCGCTTAAAAGTGATGACAAGGTAAGGGAAAAAATTGAAGACATAGTTAGTGCCTGAATGAAAACCTCAAAATACCTGAAATTACAGTCAGTTGGATGCTATTCTCAAATCGAAGTTTTTTTTAGCAGTTAGCCTTTAGCTAAGAGCTAACCGCTAATGGCTAACGGCTTTTTCACAAATCTTCACATAGCTAACTAATTTGGAGCTTTTTACTGGGAGGAAACAATTTTGTTCGACAAAAGTTTTGTGTGCGTTTTTGTCATATTCATAGTTTTTATTGCTGCCTGTGCAACCGAATCAGGCTTGTATAAAAGGGTTGTCACCGTTGCCATTTGGGATTTAGAGGACCTGAGTCCTTCAGACGTTGTCCGACCTGACATAGGAGAACTTCTCTCGACCAAAGTTATTGAAACATTCAAGGAAACAGATATCTATACAGTCGTTGCAAGGGAACGTTTACTCCTTGTTCTCGAAGAGCTGAATCTGGGAACAACATCACTGGTGGATGAAACCACCCGATTAAGGATAGGCAAGCTGGTGGGGGCTCAACTGATGGTATTCGGGGGTTATCAGGTCATTGAAGAACAAATGCGCCTTGATCTGCGGTTGGTGGAAGTGGAAACCGGCAGAATTAGAAAAGCTGCTCAAAAAACCGTTTCATCTACCGACCTGCCCGGATGGATGGACGCAGCAAAAGAGACGGCAGCGCAACTGTTTTAAAATTTACCTTTCAACTTAATACCTATGGAAAAACCTTTGTAAGTGCGGTCATCATAATACCAGTTCTTTTCATCGTCCAAAATACGACCTTTTAAATTTAACTCGCCTTCAAGGCGCGGACTAAAGATTCTGGTTATCCCGAATGCGAGAGAAGCCATTTGTTTTTTCCCGATAAACAAAGAAGAATCAGAAGAATAATCGTTCTCGTTAACCCGGAGAAACTGAATTAGAGACTTTAAAGTTGTCTTCTTATTTAAGTAATAATTACAGGAAAGGTGGGTGGACCATTCATCACCGGAGCTGTTTCTATCTTCCGTGCGAAGGCCCTGGGCCGAGGCCCCTTCCTGGAATTTACTCTTGCCCCTGAATATGCCTTTAACGATAAAGGCTGCATCCCATTTTGTTCGATAGTGATTAAATCCGAGGCCTATGAGCAGAAACTCACCTTCCTGGTAAAAGTCCACGTTACGCACCTCGTCTTTGTCAAAATAGACGTACTCACCAAAAAGCCTGGCTTGCCAGTCTGGTAAAAAAGTATAGGCAACCTCTCCAGTGAGATTAAAAAGATTACCTGGATTATAATCCCTTGTCTCTTCGCTGAAATCATATTTGCCTCGCCATAAGTATCCCAAACCGACGCCGGCTGCCCAGTTTTCCCATTCTTTAGCCATGGTAAGGGTCGGGTTAATGTTATAACCTTCTCCAAGACTGGTTATTGAAACCAGATCAGGGTTCATAAAAAGCATTAGATCATCATTATCCAAATCAGTTCGGCCTGTTGGTATGTTAAAATCGACACCAAGGAGTATGTCGACAGGGAATTTATCCAGTATTTCGTAAGAAAAGTTGACTTTTGTATCGACAACACAAGACAAGGAATGATCTTTTATCCCTGTCAGGTCAGAGTTTGTGTGTGTAAATGCAGTCTGTATCAGAAAGGAGAAATCCTTATATTCAGTCTCGATCTGTACAGGGACGTAAATTTGGTAACCCTGGTCGTCTTTGTCACTTTCCCACCAGTCAAAGTTGGTACCGGTTTGGATCTTTAAATCGACTGCGTGACTAATGCCACTGCTAAAAAAAATAAAGACAATAGATATGGCTATTATGAGTTTTTTCATAGCTTCTATCCTTTCCAAATTGGGTTACACTGTAATTTTCTCAGAAAGTTCTTTCCTCAAAACCGTATTCAATATTTTACATCATTGACAAAATGCGTTATTGCAACATAGTCACCTTGCCTTAGCCTCATTCCAATGTAGTACCATTATATTCGTCGGGGTAGTCCGACGTTTCATCCTTGCCACTATCATACAAGCTTTGTCTTTTGGGAGTTCTTGCCCTCTTGATAGGCTCTTCAGAAGTCAGTTGATCTGTTAATGAAGTCCTATTTCTCAGTGATCTTAACAATAAACGTTTTTTCTTTTTTGGTATTAAACCCAGTTCCTGTAGCTCCTGCAAGGCATCTCTTGCTATCCCAAGGCCTGGATCTTCTTTTAATGCCTTTTCATAAAAAATGGCTGCTTCTCTATAATTTTCCCTATCACTATTGTAAATCCCTTTGAAAAAGTTGAGGAGGGCCTCGATACTGATTGAAAGCGGTTTTTTCAACAATTCCTTTTCCTTAACTGAAAGTTCGATTTTTAACAGTTTGATGATTTCAAAGAGAAGATCTTTTTCCATTTGAAACAATTCTTCAAGAAGCTTACCTTCAGATGTGGATTGGCCGGCTATTTCTTTAGCAGACACCTTCAAGAGATCGGATTTTAGCTGAAATTCATTGATCTTACGCTTGAGAATATCCCCTCCAATTAGGTACTCAGCTCCCAGCAATCTTCCCACTCGGGGGACAGTTCCAGGTTCAACTAGTCCAAGATCCCCTAAGCCTAATTCTTTTACGAGGGCCTGGACCCTCGTCCTTTCTACGACTTTAAACTTTTTTACATTGGAAAGGTCGGTTATTAGCATCAGGGTGAGGCCTTTCTGAAGGAGATCTATTTTTGACCATCCTGTCTTATTGTTGAAATAAAGTACCGCCACGGTATCAGGCGTGCTGATAGTCTTGAGGGCCTGTTCTTGCTCTAATGCCTGTTTTGCCCACGATTTTAAGCTTTCAGTCACTACCTGGCCGGCCCATGACGAAGAAGTTAGCCCAACCCAAATCACCACAAAAATTAAAATCTTGCTGAACAATTTTTCTTTCATCTTTAAAACCCCCATTGTTGAAGGCCAGAGCCTTTTTATAGGGCTGAGGAACTTCTATCTGCAAATAAACTCAATCGACAATCTATTAGACACGTATTTTAACTCCTTTTAATGTCAGTTTGTCAATATTTTTGCTTAATTTTTGACCGAGCCCTTACTGTCTGGCTGAATTATTTTTATTCAATAGATATCAAACGCACATGCAGCGGAGTTTCGCCGGGTTCGCTAATCTGAAGCTGTGCCTCCCACCCAAGATAATCCGGAAGGCTGACCCGAACTTCGTATTTCCCAATTGGAATTTCAAGGTTTATGGGGGTGTTCCCTTTAAATGAATCGTTTAAAAAAACTTGAGCCCCGGAAGGTGAACTGGTTACCATTAAAATTGCATCTACAGGTTTGTTAGCCTCGATACGGGTCGATAAGGATGACGCCTGCTTTTTATTATTATATGCTCCAAAAAAATAGATTGTCCCTCCAAGAATAACTGCCGCCATTAGACCCATAATTAAAACAGGTACCACAGGCTTTTTTTTGGGGCTTATCGGTTTTTCGGGCAATAAAAGAGATTCTTTTACCTGAAGACAGGTTTTAAGGGCATCGCCCATCTCCTTACTGGTTTGAAAGCGTTCATTCGGATTTTTAGACAGTGCTTTCATGATTAGATCAGAGAGAGACTGGGGGATGGAAGCGTCAATTTTTAATGGAGCCACGGGGATATCATCTGTAATGGCCCTGAAGATTGCAGTAAAATGATCTCCCTCAAACGGTTTACGACCCACAATCAATTCATAAAGGATCACTCCGAGGGAAAACAGATCGGAACGTCCGTCGACCCTTTTCCCCATCACCTGCTCCGGTGACATGTAAAAAGGTGTCCCCAAAATCACCCCTGCCTGGGTTTGTTGAGCTGCATTTGAATCTTCTGCGCGGGCAATCCCGAAATCGGTAAGTTTGACATTACCTTCATCGGTCAAAATAATGTTTGATGGTTTAATATCCCTGTGAACAATCCCCTTTTCATGAGCATAGCCAAGGGCATTTGCAACCTGTAAAGCAATATCAATGATTTTCTCGACACTTAATCTTCCACTACGAATCACTTCATTAAAAGGTTGCCCCTGAAGATATTCCATGGCTATGTAAATGGTTCCATGGTCCCGCCCTACATCATATACTGTGACGATGTTGGGATGAGAAAGTCGACCGATGAATTTTGCCTCTTTAAAGAACCTTGACACAAAATCTTCACTGACTACTCGGTCCTCCCGTAATACTTTTAAAGCAACAGGCCGGTCGATCTGAGGGTCGTGGGCCTGGTAAACCACACCCATCCCGCCTTTGCCTAATTCTTTTATAATTTCATATCGTCCGTATCGCATGGATAAATTCCACTTTGAAGTTTTACAGAATATAAACGGGGCTCATTCTACTTCAGAGAGAACAATTGTAATATTATCCTTCCCACCCGAGTGTTTAGCCGCTTCAGTTTCTCGCCATGATAACGGTATGTTCGGCTGTCACCTATATGCCTAACAACAAATCCTTTAGAGCGGAACGTCTGGAATTCTGCTGTACAGCCCATACCCTTGTGGAGGGGATTCATGACTACATTCATCTTAATTTATTATAATATTAAAGTTATTGTCAAGAATCTTCCCCTGGTCAGCGCCGCATTGTAAATATCTATAGTTGCAACCCAATAACGTCCCTGTTTTGTTCCCCCGGAGAGGGTATGGGCGGTCAGACTTTATAGTTGACCCAGTCGAACCTCGGTGATAGAAAAAGCGTTGAGGAATTGAGAAATTGAGGGATTCAGGTTTCCATCTGATATGCACCTTTTTTATGTTGTAATTATATTTTATGATTTACTGGATAGCTATAATAAGAGTTAACTTTGTTTATCCTGTTATCCTGTCAATTTTTTTTCAAAAGACTAAAATGAATTATAAAGCTGTAATTTTCGATCTGGACGGCACTCTCCTTAATTCGCTTGAGGATATTGCAGACTCGGCGAACAGTGTTCTTTCAAACCATGACCTTCCCACCCATAAACCTGATGATTACAAAATATTTGTCGGGTCAGGCATAAGCGAGCTAATGAGCCGAGCCCTGCCTGAAAAAGAAAAAGATCCAGATACAATTGATGATTATGTCAAAGAATTTAGAGAAGAATATGCCCGCAACTGGAATGTAAAAACAGAGCCATATGCGGGTATTGCCGCAATGCTTGATGAACTGGTATCAAGGAAAATAAAGATTGCCGTGCTGTCCAATAAACTGCATGCATTCACAAAACAGTGCGTGGATGAACTTCTTCCCCGCTGGAAATTCAATATTGTTATGGGCCTTCAAAACGATATTCCTCCAAAACCCGATCCCACAAGCGCGCTGCAAATAGCAAAGCAATTAAATATCGACCCACTGCATATACTTTATGTTGGAGATTCAGATATAGACATGAAGACAGCCCTCGCAGCATGCATGCATCCAGTTGGTGTGCTGTGGGGTTTCAGAACAAAGAAAGAGTTGCAGAAAAATGGAGCAAAGACCCTGATAGAAAAACCGCAGGAACTCCTTGATTTAATTGAGTAATACTGGTAATAATAATTTTTGCAGTGATCGGAATGTTTCTTGTGCCCAATTCAGCACTTGCAAGTGGTATTGCTTTTAATTATAATAGTGCGGACTATGTAAAGCTTTTTTGCGCCACTAACAGAGTTTGTATATTATCAACCATAGTGCCTGCTAAACTCATAGAGTGCGTGGGCGAAAGGAGAGTAAAATGGCGGAAAGTGTATACAAGATAATTGAGTTGGTTGGAACAAGCACCGAGTCATGGGAAAAAGCTGCTGCTGCTGCTGTGGAGAAGGCCTCGGAGTCATTACGTAATCTTCGCATTGCTGAGGTAGTCGAACTGGATATGCAATTGGCGGACGGAAAGATCCTCGCTTACCGCGCAAAGGTCAAGGTATCCTTCAAGTATGAAAGCGGGGACTGAGGGGGCAGCATAATTTTGGTGCCGAATTAAATCAGTTCGTTATTAAAAATATATGAAATTAATTATCTGAAAGTCTATAGTTGGAGGACATGTAAGCTATGAGTTTAGCTCATTTTCGACCGCAGTGTTGATGCAAATAGATGGCTGGAAGAGTGTCCTAACTATTGGCCATTCCCATGTGTGAGACAACAAACTCCTCACAGAAAATACCGTTATAAAGACCATCACGGTTTCCCTCGACATAAAGTCCGCTGCCTTCACTGCTTGCAACCGAAAAACAGCAGCAGTCGGAATATCGTTCATTGATCTCTCTGATTGTGTCGGGATTACCTATGATAGTCACGTTTGAGGAAGATAACTGCTCTGGTCTGAAATCTGAAATGTCCTGAATAATATCCGGCATAATGCGGACATTTCTAAATGTTTTAACAACGGCTTCCAGATAATCGATATTTTTTTTGATCAGCACAGTGCTGCTATCCTTAAAGTCGATTTCTTGCTCCGCCTCCTGATAGGCTGGAAAGGTAATGCTGAAAATCAGTCCGTGTTCATTATGCGGAAGGAAATTTTTTGACGCTACGTTTATGTGCCCGCCATGTCCCTCAATAATGGATCGAGCAATTGACAAGCCAAGTCCAGTGCCCGTCTTTTTTTGGCTTGTATAGAAGGCATTGAAGATATTTTTGAGATTCTCGAAATTACAGCCAACTCCGTCATCCTCAATAGTAATCAGTTTGACAAAAGGGGCATCAATGATTTTTACCACCACGCGGGTTGCCTGCGCTTCAAAGGAGTTTCTAAACATATTGAGAAAAACGTGCTCTAGTTTCTTCCGGTCCCCATACACGGTCGTATCCTGATCCATATTGATAAAGGCGAAAGAGTCGATCCTATTTGGAAAATAGTCGTGAACGCAGTGCCGGATCAGCTCGCATATGTTCAGAGGCTTTTTTTCCTTGAGGATCTTCGCTTTAGAAAGATCAAGCATCTCATTGCTAAACTCAGTCAGACGGTTTATCGACATTATGATTTTTTCAACTATAGGCCTGAGTCCGTCGTTCAGGGCGGTATTATACTTGAGAAGCTCTGCAAACCCCAGGATCACCGTCGCATAGTTCCTCACCTCATGATTGATGATGGCTGAGGACTTGCCGAGCTCACTGAGAGAGCGAGCCTCTTCGAGTTTTTTGTAGGCCATCTGGAGCTTTGCAAAGGAATTTTCTCTTTCATTGATAATTATGATGAGACGATCAGCGAACGAGTAGCTTAATATGGCGGAAAGTCCAATAACGCCAAAAATGGTATGGCTGGGCAGATTCAGAGCCAAATCCGTTCCGAAGAGTATCAAGAGATCCATGATACCGCATATAGAAAGAAGTAGAAATCCTATCAAATGGAAAAAGAGGCTTTTTCTTTCCGAAGCGCTAAGATGCCTCAATTTATGTACAATCAGATAATTTATGTATAGTATTGATAGAATAATATATGGAGCTACGGTCACCTGATATAACGCCTTTGTGCCGACAAAGCCATCCTCTTGAACAAACATGAATCCGCCGAAAACCAGAAAAGAAAAAACAAGCCCTATAAACAGAAGTCCTTTAATGATCAAGATATTTTTCGATTTCGTTAAAATCATTAAATACCAGACTATGCATGGAACGATGAAGAAATAGAGTATATGTTGGAGGCTGATCCACCAGACTTGATGCGGTCTCCACAGATCAATCGCTGAAAATGCGGCTAAAAGCATTATCACAATGCCGAAATACAAAAAGCTGCGATCAAGCCGTGTTCTGAGTTCTAACAAACTAAATAGAACGCCAAAAACGAACAGGACGATGCAAATTCCTTGCAAGACCGAAATAATCATAAAGTAATAAGTATTTGCTTTTGGGAGATCCAGGGCTAAGATAACAAATTAGGTTAGTCGCTCCGCCCCCCCCCCCCTCTCCTTTTTATAAAACATTACGTCAGTGACTCAGGAACAGGGCGATATAATTTTTTAAAATACTATTAAAAATGGAGGATGTCAAGGGAGAGAAATGACCAAAATCCAGATATACCGGCAAACCTGCCAGAGCCGTCATGCCTGTTGTGTTTTTTTCAGATTCATACTTGAAAGGAAGAATGCCTTGTGCCATAATACTTACACCTCGTTGATGATAGTTTTTGTTTGGTAAAATCAATCTATCACCCTGATTTTACAGGGTCAACGAGGTTTTTTATTTTTTTTATGGTGAATCAAGGTATTCAACGTTCATAAAGTTGGATTTGTTATTGCTGGTGATTATGCTTTGGCTTTTCGTGGGCTCAAACTTTAGAATCATAACTTGCGAGAAAAGGATGTCGGATCTAAGAACCGGAAGACGAAAATATTACGATATATTCTCTCATGTGTACGACAAGTTTATCCAAATGCATTCTCGCCGGGATGAAAAAAATACACGAGATGTACTGGTGGAAATGGCTGAACTCGGTGAAACACCTAATCCTTATATTCTGGATATCTGCTGTGGCACAGGATCTGTCATTTTGGCGTTTGCTAATAACTATCCGGCAAGTCTTACCGTGGGATACGATTTTTCCCGCGGGATGTTGCTTAAAACCAGGAAGAAGCCAGGTGCTCAAAAGGTGATATTGATTGAAGGAGATGCGATATCGTTGCCGTTTGCAGATGAAAGCTTTGATCTGATTACCTGCTCCCATGCACTGTATGAATTAAAAGGACAGACTCGACAAAACGCTTTGCGTGAAATGAAGCGGGTCATCCGATTTGCCGGAGTAGTTTTAATCATGGAACATGAGGTGCCTAAACGTCCCCTTATTAAGTTCCTTTTTAATCTCCGGATGGCGGCCATGGGATCTGCTGACGCCAGAGAATTTGTTAGTAGCGGACTGGCTCCGTTTACCAAAATTTTTTCACACGTTTCGCTTGCCCATTCCCCATCTGGAAAAAGTAAACTTATTATGTGTCGGAAGCAACTTGTAAAGAGTTAGGATATATTTTCAACAATCTAAAATCTTACTCAAAGTAGAATAAACTCAATATACAAGAAAGGAAAAATATCATGGCGATAAAAAAGTGGGCTACTCCACCGGAAATGCAGATCGACCCGGAAAAAAATTACCAGGCAGTCGTAGAAACCGACAAGGGAAACATAGAACTTGAGCTCTATCCCCAATACGCACCCAAAACGGTCAACAACTTTGTCTTCCTGGCAAGGGAAGGTTTCTATGATGGGGTATCGTTTCACCGGGTGATCAGCGATTTTATGATCCAGGGCGGAGATCCGACGGGTACCGGAAGTGGAGGCCCAGGGTATCAGTTTGAAGACGAAGTAGAAGGAAATCCGCTGAAGCACGAGACATGTGTAATCTCGATGGCAAACGCCGGGCCAAACACAAACGGAAGCCAGTTCTTTATCACGCATTCGCCGCAGCCACACTTGAACGGCAATCATACAGTGTTCGGAAAAGTAGTTGCGGGGCAGGAAGTCGTAAACGCAATCCGCCAGAATGATCGGATGGTCAAAGTGGAGGTTAAGGAAATATAGGGCAAGCTTTGAATTTAATTGAAAGTAACAATTTAGCCTTTTGGAAAAGAATCTGACAGGATAACAGGATAGACAAGATTTTATATAAAATGCACAAACAAAGCCAACTCTCATTGTAGTTAGGAACGTGGACGAAATAACTTCCCCAACTATACATCACAGCTTCAGGCCACCTTTGCCCGATCTCAAATCACAAAAATATCAAAATAGCCCGCTATTCCATCAACTTTTGTGATCTGAGATCGAACGAATTTGACCCAAATCTATGCGCCTACTTGTGGAAGTTAATTCGTCCACGTTCCTTAGCCAGTAAATCATAAAATATAATCACAACATGAAGAAGGTGTGTATCAAGGTATAAGGATTTAGATTTGGATTAACAGGAAAAGTTACGATAATTTAAATCCTGAATATCATGATGGAAATCTGTTTCAAGATGATCTGGATGTCATACTGAAAACCAAACCTTTTCGGGAAATTACGACCAGAACAGTTGAAAACGTAGAACCATGCGCAACCTGCGCTATCCGGCATTTCTGCGGAGCGCCATGTCCTGCTGAAATCAAAATGCTTTCAGGAACTGTAAATGCCCCCAGCCCTTACTGTAAATTCTATGAAGAGCAGGTTCGATATGCGTTCAGGGTAATTGGGCAGGGTCGTGAAGATGCTTATATGTGGGATGGCTGGCGGGAAGATACTGAAGAAATATTCAACCTAAATTGAGCGACTTTTTACTCGACCTGCACCAATCTCTTGCGCATCAAGGACTTACGAAAAGTCTCGACATATCCAATTGGTATGCCTACGCTTTTCGCGAACCTTGCTGCATCAAGATTTCGGCACATTTCTTCGCAAAAAATCGCTCAACTTAGGTTTAACTGGACTGGATGAGGGATGTTTGAACCCGTGAATGGTTACTTTTGATTTAGTTTTTTCTTTTGATCTTCATACCAGCGAGCAAACAGCTTATCAAAATATTTTTCATCCTGTACCATTTCTCTGGTAACTTTATATGGCTTCCTGATGCCCATATAATTTAATGCTGATGCACCGAAGAATAATTTTTTAAGTGTCTCGGATATCTGCACGTTATTCTGATGTGCATATTGTTCTATATAACTCTGAATATCTTCGTCCAAAATAAGTTCAACTCCGTATTCTTTTTTAAAATTCTCAACAAAATCCGCAAATGGAGACCTTTCCAGCATTTTTAACAGTTCATCTTTTGGTCTTTCACATAACTTCCTGGTAACGTCTAATTTTGAAAAATTTGTACCTGGAAGCTCAAATTGGAAATCCGTTAAGATGTTTTCCCATACACTTACCAGGGCGCGGGCGCCTGTCTTTTTATTTTCCGCCTTTTCTGCTATATATTCAACCGCCTCGGTCGTAAATTCCAGATCAATATTGAACAACTTAAATTCCAGCTCATATTGATTGAGAATTGAATCTTCGGTTTCCTGCATAATGCGAATTAAATCGTTTTTGGACAACAGATTGACAAAGGTTTTTATTGGAGACCTGCCGATCAATTCGGGTAAAAGTCCGAACTCAATAAAATCTTCTGCTTCCGCTTCCTTATAGTAGCTTTGCAATTTACTTTTATCACTCTTTTTCTCGTCTTTGGCAAACCCCTTAATTTCAATACTTCCATTTTCATGTACTCTCCCCTTGTGCTGCAAACGCTTTTTCACAATGGATTCCAGATTATCTCCGTGTCTCTCAAAAGAACCGCCTAATATAAACAGTATGTTTTCAGTACTTATCATGCTCTCTTGTTTTGCAGTCTTTTTACCTTTTTGCCTGTCTATAGCTTCTTGAATTTGAGAAGAGGCAGAGAATGGATTGTTTATTGATACTGATTTTCTTTCTATCAGTTTAAGGACAGATCTTTGAAATCCTTCCCTGGATATATCATGCCCGACTGATGCGCCATCTTTTGCTTTTTTGTCAATTTCATCGATACATATCAAGCCACCGTAAGTAGTTATGAAACGAGCCTGTTCTTCTCGATTATATCCCGGCGCCAAATCAATCAATTCTCGTATCATATCATCGGCGGTTTTACCGACATAGCCGGCCTCTGTATAATCGGTAGCATCAATTATAAGTGTTGGAACCTGCAAAAGATCACCCAAAACCTCCACACTGTAAGTTTTTCCACTCCCTGAAGGTCCGGCTGTAATGGTATTTTTCTTTCGAAATCTTTTTACCGTCAAATCATCCGGATGCTCGCTAAGATGTTTTATCATAGCAAAATGATATGCGGCGGCAATTGCGAGTCTTTTTTTATACTCTTCCTGTCCAATGACATACTTGTCTAAATGGCTTTTAATTTCTTTAGGAGTATAAATTTTAGGCGCCAAAGACTCTGGAGTTTGTTTTCTTGCACCAAAGCGTTCTGCAAGAATAGAATTGAATGCCTCTTTAGCTCTGTCGTCAGCATCAAGATATGCTTTGGCTGCTTCTTCTTCAGAACAATTATAATCTGTCATTATTTGTGTTATGGCTTCTTTGGGGATTGATATTTTCATATTAATTATTTATCATTATTTGTAAATTCTCAATAAATCCGGGCAAATTACATGATACAAGATTTTTTTATCTTTGGCCTAACTTTTTGAAGAGTTACCATTATTTACATTAAGTTGCAAGATAATATACAGGAAACGGCCATTAATGAGATAAGCCGGATATTCATTATATTTGATCATGCGTGCAGTAATACAAAGGGTAAAAGAAAGAAAGCAGGACATTAAAACACTGGTTGACCTGGGTAGGTACTTCTCCATATTTGCCCCCCGTCAGAGCGGAAAGACCACCTTTTTTGAGGACTTTTGCCATGAACTGGAGAAGGATGCTGCCTATGTGGCCATCCTTCTTAGTTTCCAGGATTACAAGGCGATAGATGTAGCCACCTTTTACGCTTAAAAATGTCCGTGATCTTTACGCCCAATATACAGAAGAAACCAACCAGCCCTTTACTGAAAAAGCAGTAAAAAAAGTATTTAATAAGACAGCCGGCCAGCCCTGGCTGGTGAACAGGCTGGGCACAATCCTCACTGTTGATATAAAGCCAGAAACAACGGACCCTATTACCGAAGAAGATGTGGAAAAGGCGATTGACATTCTTTTGTACGAAGAAAACAGTCATTTTGATAATATCACCGAAAAGGCCAAACAATACAAAGAGACTTTTATAAACATTGTTTTTAATGGCGTTGAATCAGTGGTGTCCGGTTAGCTTTTTGC
>Ga0255422_1171_pt1 | contig 14675 bp, 9 predicted proteins | sample ANMaggSeSYBR02D3_FD_182631 | JGI IMG/M metagenome (GOLD analysis project Ga0255422, IMG submission 182631) | Sediment cell enrichment communities from methane seep in Santa Monica Basin, California, United Staets - ANME aggregate JGI... | ecosystem: Environmental > Aquatic > Marine > Cold seeps >... | reverse complement strand
CGCTTGCGGTACTCTTAGCCTCCTTTTGCTTTCAACATTATATTGATTTCGGCAATATGTTAAGCAGGTGGAATAGCGATGACTTTTCGTATTGCTACCTGGTGCCGCCTTTATTCGTTTACCTGGTCTATACCAATAGGCGGTCTTTGAAAGTGCATGAATTGCGCCCTTCCCTTCTGGGGTTCGTTCTTCTGTTTTTTTCCGGTCTCCTGTATTTGGGGGGCAATCTCGGGTCAATCGAAACATTAACCTCTGTGTCTATGTGGGTGGCCGTGATCGGAGTGGCCTTATTACTTGCAGGGATCAGGATGGTAAAATCCCTTGCCTTCCCCTTTCTGATCCTGGCGTTTATCGTCCCGCTTCCTCCGTTTTTGAATAATTTATTCACGTTCAAGTTGAAGCTGATCTCCAGCGCTTTATCTGTAAAAATGATGCACATAGGAGGGCTTTCTGTCTTCAGGGAAGGAAACATTATCGACCTTGGCTTCACGCAGCTCCAGATGGTGGATGCGTGCAGCGGGCTACGGTACGTGTACCCATTGCTTTTGATGGGGCTTGTGTTCGGGTATCTGTTTCACAAAAGGTGGTGGGAGCGTGTCATCATGGCCCTGGCCACCATACCTATATCGGTCTTTGCCAATGCCCTCAGGATTGCCATTACCGGCTATCTCACTATAAACGTGTCGCCACAAGTAGCCGAAGGTTTTTTCCACGGATTTTCAGGCTGGCTTATTTTCATGGTATCGCTAATGTTTTTGGCTATAGTGAGCTGGCTGGTAAAACTCAGTAAATCGAGGTTGACAGGGCAGTGGCCGGCGCAGGAAAAAAAAACGAATCCCAACGCCGATTTTCTTGACCTGAGTAACATACGACAATCATACCTTTGGATTGCATCGGCTCTCTTTCTTGTATTCTGGGGCGTAAATACGGCACTTGTTTCTGCCCAGATCAAACCTCTGAGAAAAACGTTTGAGGAATTTCCGACAGTGATCGGCGACTGGCAGGGAGAACGATCATATATGAGCGAGGAAATACTCGATTCCCTCTGGGCTGACGATTATGTGCAGATCCACTTCAGCAATACACGCACGGAGGACATGCTCCTTCTTTTCGTGCCTTATTATAAGTATCAGAAAACAAGACACACAGCCCATTCGCCTGTGTCGTGTCTGCTCGGAGGCGGTTTTGCGCCCCGAAGCAGAGAGATTATTCAAAGCAATTTTCCTCCGCCGTTTGGCCACGTTGAAATCAGACAGATGGTCCTTGAAAAAGACGGAAAGTTGCTTTTGTCCAATTACTGGTTTCAGCAGCGAGGCCGCATTATTGTGAGCGAATACCGGAACAAATGGTATCTGTTTTGGGATTCCGTAACAAAGAGACGCACAGACGGCGCCTTAGTGCGACTGGAGATGCAGTTGCGGCCATACCAGGACGTGAAAGCCGCACAGGCAGTAATGAATTCCTTTACGCAAGAGTTGATGAAAATCCTTCCTGAATATGTGCCAGGATAGTCCCTAACACGGCAAAGTCTGTTTGTTTACCCTATTTGACCACTCAACAAGGCTGGAAGGTGAGAAGGTGAGAAGGTGAGAAGATTAGTAGGAAACCCTCAATTTTTGGAGACAAACGTATTATGAAACTCAGACTATTCATTCGATTCTGGTCCATCCTTGTTGCCGTGCTGATTGTATCCTGCAGCGGTCCTGATGAAACAAAGATGAAGTTTTTCAACAAGGGAAAGGCCCTTTACGAAAAGGGTGAATACGTGCGGGCGCGCCTGGAGTTCAGGAATTCCCTCCAGATCGATCCGAACTTTGCTGAAGGCTACCACATGCTCGGAATGCTCGAATTCAAAAATAAGAACTGGAAAAAAGCCTATGGACTGCTCCTCAAGGCAGTACAACTTGACGCGAATATATCAGGTGCGCAGGTGGCCATTGGGAAACTCCTCTTTATGGGCAAACAGACTGACCAGGCAAAAAAAAAAGCAGATCTTGTCCTGGCTAAGAACCCGGACAATGAAGATGCGCTTTTGCTGAGCGCGACCTGTCTGATGGCAGAGCAAAAAGAGGAAAAAGCAGAGGCGATTCTCAAGTTGCTCATAGAGAATAACCCGAAAAGGCCGGAGCCATACCTGCTCCTTAGTAATCTGATGTTGAAGCGCAACGATACGGCAGAAGCTCGAAACATACTTCAGAGCCTGTTGAGTCAGGATGAGAAGAACAAAGCTGCCCGGCTGGCGCTGATCCGGATTCTGGAAAAAGAAAATAACCTTTCAGGGGTTGAAGATGAATACAAAAAGCTGATCGACCACGATCCTGAGAGCGATGCTGCAAAATTGATGCTGGCACGATTTTATAACCTGACAGACAGAAGCAAAGCGGCTGAAAAAGTCCTTAAAGACTTGATCGAAGCTCATTCTGACAAGGTGGAGCCGCATCTTTATCTGGCCCGGTTTTATGAAGAAAACGAGCAAAATGATGCGGCGATTGCGGTACTGCGCAAGACGATTGAAGATATGCCTGACAAATATGCGGCATATGAAATGCTGGCAAAGCATTATATGCAGACTGAGGCGACGAAGAATAATGCCATGCAATTGCTGGGGCAGTTTATGACAAAAGTCCGAACCGGCCCTGATTTCTTGAAGGCAAAGCTTTTTATGGCGGGCGTTCATTATCAGGAAAGTGATCTGGACAAAGCCCTCAAGCTGGTGGAAGAAGTCCTAAAGGAAAATCCTGAAGATGTGCGCGCCCACGCCCTGAAGGGCGACATGCTGGCTGTCCGACGGGATTTTGCCGGGGCTATTGGAGAATACCGGGCAGTGCTGCACGCACAGCCCCAAAACCTTCCGGTTTCTTTGAACCTTGCCAGGGCGCATTTTGCAAACAACGAGGAAGGACTTGCCGAAGATACCTACAAAAAGATCCTTGAAATCAATCCCAAACAGAAACAAGCACGATTCGGTCTGGCAGAACTTTACAGGCGGAAGGGACAAATTGAGCCGGCAAAAAAACAACTGGAAAAAATCCTGGAAATCAATCCTGATGACATAAAAGCCTTAATGGCTCTGGGCGATGTGTCTCTTGCAGGAAAAGATGTGGAAGGAGCGCGCAAGTATTTTGGTCGCGTGTTGAAACTTGAACCTGATTTGCCCCAGGCAAACTACAAGAATGGCGTGATGAAACTCATAGAAAAAAAGCCGGAACAAGCAACGCTCCTTTTTGAAAAAGCGTTGAAAGCGGACCCGGATTTTGTGCCGGCGCTGAGCCAACTGGCAGATATGCTGCTCAAAGAGAAAAAGCTGGACAAGGCCCTGGACAGATGCAGACAGCAGATTGCCAAGAGCCCAAAGAACTCCCACTACTATGTTTTGATAGGGCGGCTCCATGCCTTTGGCAAAGATATTGACGCTGCCCGCAAGAATTTTGAAAAGGCCCTTGACTTGGACCCGGACAGCTCCGACGCTCTATTCAGCCTGGCCCGGCTTGAACAATCTCTGGGCTCAATCGACGAAGCCCTTTCAAGATATCAGAAGATCAGGGAAAAGACTCCGAACAATCTTAGTATTACCATGCTGATCGCTGCACTGTTAGAGCAAAAGAGTGAATATAGCAAAGCAAAAGCGATCTATAAAGAGGTATTGGCAAAAAGACCGGATGCTTCTGCAGCCGCCAACAACCTGGCTTTTTACTATGCCGAGCACGATCCAACAAAGGAGAACCTCGGAAAAGCGGAAAAGCTGATTTCACCGTTACTTGACAAATTTAAGGACGATCCCAATGTGATAGATACTGCAGCGTGGATTTACTACCGGAGAGGAGATTTCAAAAAGGCGCGGGGTCTGCTGTTGAGCATTGAGGAAAAGGCGCGAAATGTGCCGGTGCTTAACTACCATTTCGGGATGATCTCTTTTCGGCTGGGAAAAAAGGCTGAGGCCAGGCAGTTCTTACACCTGGCGATAGACAGCAAACAGCCGTTTCCGGGAAGAAACGAGGCGCAAACGTTGCTTGGGGAGTTACGCTGAGGGTGAATTGAGAAGCTACGAAATTATGAAATAATTTACCTGATTTTATGAAGTATATTTCCCAAATTAGTGTTGGTGATAAAACAAATTTTGACCGGCTTTTTTTGCATTTTATGTAATACTCTGATATTTAAGAGTATTTATTTATAAAATTATTTGCAGTTTATCGGGCATGATTTTTGCTTATATGGGATGTCATGACAAAGCGGATTTCAAAACCCGAAACAGTGGTTTACATTGTCGGCCAGAATAAGCTGCAAAATAGACTTTTGGCTTTGTTTCTGGAAACAGAAACGGGGTTGAAGTGCACGTGCGGCCCAATGCCGGAACTGACTAACATCGGAGACAAGGAGGCAACTCAGGCGTGTCTGGTCATGCTGGACTGCATAGGTATTGATTGTGATAAACTGCAGACCAATCTCGGAATGGAGCCCAATTCGACGCCCCCCCACTGCTCCATTGTCCTCTTTAATGTAGAGCAAGACAACGAAATTGAAAAAGAAGCTGTGGATAGGGGAGTGCGGGGGATCTTTTATGACAACGAGCCCCCGGGTCGGCTCCCAAAAGGTATTCTTGCTGTTTTGAACGGGGAGTTGTGGTATTCGAGAGAAGCCCTGTCAAAATGCGCCTTGGAAGCAAGTTCCCATGTCAAATTGCCGGCAGGGTCTGCCACTGCCCTGACCTCAAGAGAAAAAGAGATACTCACCAAAATTGCTTCCGGTGCCGGCAACAAAGAGATCGCCGACAACCTGTGCATCAGCACATACACAGTCAAAACTCATATCTACAATATCTACAAGAAGATCAACGTTACCAACCGGCTTCAGGCTACGCTGTGGATGGCCGAGTATCTTTAGGGGGCTTGTCCGAACCCCCTGAGACCTTTCCTGAAAAGGCAACGCTTATATTTCCTAATGAGACCTTTCAAATTAACCGGTCTCTAATGCTAAAGTATTAGCCAAGGCATTAGCCTCCGATCCTCACCTCATACCTTTTTATTAGAATCCATACCCTAAAAAAATAAGGCAAAAATAGCACTCTGTCCGTATTGATCTCTATGAAAATAGCTGGTAATTAGTACCAAAGTGAAAATTTATAGTTGCAAGCTGTCATTGCGAGGAATGAGGAACGAACGACGAAGCAATCCCCTTGTTTTCATCGAGATTGCTTCGGTCATGCTTCCCTCGCAATGACAGGAAAAGTGTAATTTGGAGGGTTTTCGTTCAGGCACTAATTAATTTTGAACCTAAATGTTGTACTCAATACAAAGCATCCAATTTCGTTAATATTTACAGGAGAAAAAGCAAGCTGTAAGGAGGATGTAATGAAAAAAGTTTTTATGGTATTATTTGTTTTTGCAATGGTGACGGGCATTGGCACGGTAGCTCAGGCTTCGCTAATTCAAAACAATTTGAGTCCGGTCCGTTTTTTTGTAGTTGATGACAACAGCGACCCTAATCCCGGGGTTGGGGACGACTCAGTAACACTGACAATAACAGGCAACTTGCCGACCGACTGGCATTTACAGTACAGTCCAGATGGGACGTCTTCGTCTTGGACCGCTCCTGGGTCGAGTTTGACGATTGCCACGGGGACCGATGATTGGGAACTGGCCTATTTCAGCATAACAGACGGATCAAATACGGTCAACATAGCTGACTTGGAATTTGTTTCTCCTGAGGGAGATTTGTGGAACTCCGTCTTGGTCTTCTGGGACGGATACAAAGATTATGGTTCTTTTGAATTTATGGTTGCGGATAATGATGATAACATTGCGCAAGTCCCCATCCCAGCCAGCGCATTACTCCTCGGCTCCGGGATTGTAGGGCTGATCGCGTTTGGCCAAAGGATGAGGAAGAGAAGAAGCTCATGAAGAAATTTCTCACAATGCAAGCACTGTTTTTTCTGATTCTTAGTTTCGTGCCAGCAACAGGGTCGGCGGCACTGATAATTCCTTTGGACACCGCTTTTTCCGAATACGGCCCTGGTGATCCACTATACAAAGCTGATTACGGTAATGTTACTATTGAAAATCAGACACTCAATAGCGTTAAATTTACGATTGAGTTGAATACAGATACACTCGGAGATGAGGCGTCTGTTTCGAAATTCTACTTTAACACAACAAAAGAGTTTAACGACCTGATTTTGACATCTCCTGATTCAGCCACTTTAAGCTATGCCTTTAATAATGACACTAACTCGTTGTACAAACCAGATGGTGATGGTTATTTTGACGGAGTCATAAATTTTAGAACTGTAAAAAGCACGCAGACTTTTGTCCTTTCCGACACAAACCTCGATGAAACTGATTTTCTTGCCCAATCATTTGGCGGGGACAAAGGCCATTTTACAATTGCCGCCCAGATAAAAAAAGGGGATGTAGGGTATGTTGGCGGAAACCCTGTCCCAATTCCCAGCACAATTTTGCTTTTAGGCACTGGTTTGGTCGGCCTTGTAGCGTTTCGTAGAAAAAAACAGTAACTATAGTGCCAGTCATATGAGTTGATACTATTCTCAATATATCGCTCTTGAGTTTATAATGAGTCGAGATATCTTTCTTTGTATCAAGTCATTTGACCGTAACTATAAGAGCCAAGTTATCAAAAAGATTCGACCTGTGCGATTAGGTTGTTCCTGGGTTCATCCGATACAGTCTAATTGTCAGCAGCAGGTTCCCGCAGGCGCGGGTTTGCCCCGCACAAAATCGAATTGGTGGGCGACGTAAAGCCGCGCTTGCGACGACTTCTTACAGATGTTATATCAGATTTAGTCTCAGGTGTTAAAAAATCTCTCCGACAACGCGTCGGGGGGATTTTTTTTTGAGCCAAGAAGATTTACAAGGAAAACGGTCCACATCCTGCCATTGCCTTGAGCATCCTGTGAAATAGCCCCCTATTTCTGTGATTTTGCTCAATCGGATCGACCCAAATCTGAGCGTCAAATCTGTGAAATTATTTTTCGCATAGCCCTAACGAGCGGAAATGGCGCCTAAAACAAAGGATTTTTTTTCAAACTCTAAAATGTTCATTAGTTGGCACTCAATTTGCGAGTTTAATTGAGCAAACAATTCAAAGACCGGATACTCAATATGGTATAGAATTGTCATTGACTCAACGAAGACCGCACTCAACGTGCGGTAACTAAAGCTTGATAAAGGCAAACCACTCGAAAGAGTGGGACGCAAAACCACTGGCCTAAGTTTCGATTACTCGAAATACGGTCGCAGGGATGCCGGGCGAATACAGCACTTCCGATAAGCTGTATCTCCTATGGCAAAACACTCAAACCAAAGGAGGTACTGCAATGTTATTTTTCGGAAGATTTTATCAGTCGCTTAGTTTTCGTCTTTCATCCTTACGTTTATTTTATCTTTTACCTTTACTCATAATCTCTCTCATCACCTCCAATGCCTTTTCAGGCGATGTAAGCCTCGAGTGGGATCCAAATATTGAACCATACCTTGCCGGCTATAAGATGTACTATGGCACTTCGAGCAGTTGCTATACTTGCACTGTTGATGTAAGCAACCACACCGGCTGCACCATCTCGGGCCTCGAAGAGGGTAACACTTATTATTTCGCTGCAACTGCCTACGATCTTTTCGGCAACGAATCTGATTACTCTAATGAATACTTTGAATATATACCAAAAACAGATACGGACAAAGACGGAATACCCGACGATGATGAGATAGATATCTACGGTCTTGATCCAAATGATCCTGATACTGACGGGGACGGTATCAGTGATGGAGATGAAGTTGATTTTTGGGGAAATTCCTGGAATGATGACAGTGATTGGGACGGTATTGTGAACCTTCTGGATTGGGATTCAGATGACGATGGCTTCCCAGACGGGTGGGAAAAAGACCACAATTCTGATCCGTCCGATCCCTATTCGACGCCCCCGCTTCCGCCCATGGAGATTGGTGAGATAAGTATTGATCACAACTGGACGACAATTTATCTGCAATATCCCTTTATTGATCCCATAGTGATTGCCAAACCAATAAGCCTTAATGAGGATGACCCTGCCGTGGTTCGGATTCGGAATGTCGAGCCTGGCGGCTTTGAGATCTGCTTGCAGGAATGGGAGTATCTGGATGGTGTACACGCCCAGGAAATGGTAAGCTTTCTGGTAGTGGAACGCGGCAGCTACATCTTGGAAGACTGGACCCGTGTGGAAGCAGGCACCTTTGAGACAGGCAAAACAAAAGGCTTCGAAACTGTGAGATTTCATCAACCCTTTGAGACAAAGCCTGTGGTAATGGGCGCTGTCATCAGTTTTGACGAATCAGATACTGTAACCGGCAGGATAAAAAAAATCAATAGGCGCGGTTTTCGGTATCGCTTGCAGGAACAGGAGCGAAATTCTAAAGTCCATACCACAGAAACCATCTCTTATATTGCGTGGGAACCCTCATCCGGCACCTTAGGCGGTCTTGCTTTTGAGATTAACAGAACTGCGGATGTGGTGCGGCATGCTTTTCATACGATCTCTTTTGACCAGGAGTTCATGAACATCCCAATGTTTTTCGCAGACATGCAAACAATGGCCGGCAGCAATACTGCAAATGTCCGCTGGCAGAATAATGACGCCTTTGGTGTGGATGTGCAGATCGATGAAGAGCAGTCTCGTGACGGAGAGACAAATCATAGCACTGAGGTGGTCGGCTATATGGTCTTTGAATACATGAGCTTATGGTAATACCTGAATACCCGAGGCCGCATCTTTTTATTTAGGGAGGTTGGCCAACTCTCAGCATCTCTGACAAGGAACGCTTCGAATTGGACAATTTTGTCTTCCAATGCAGTAATACCTATTGGTCTCTGTGTACCATCTTCTTTGTCCACCCAAATACGCTTTACCGGCGTGGCAACGTACTGACCTCTTCGCAGTCGCTGATGTAGATTATAGAGGTTTTCATCAAGATTCCCAGCGTATTCTTTTGCCGTTATCTTGTCTACTCCGGTTAACTCGTTTTTGCGTAGTTGACGAAATGATTTTTGCAGCAAGGATAAATCTATCCTGTGGGCAAGAGACCTGAAGACAAAATCCGGATTTGCCTCTGCCAGCATCCTGATCCGGACAAGAGACGACTCACCCACTAATATTGGGGGCTTGTCATTTTCCTGACATTCTGAAACCAGTCTGGTATCGCAAGCTTCCTGCGACGCAATTCCCTGGTTTTCTGTTGATATGGTTTGTGATTTCTGTGTATCTCCCATAGTTCCTTCCAGAAAAACGTTATACCCTGCTTCACCTTCCCTACAGTGGGTCGCTAAGGTTTTACTTCCCCACCTTCCCGTTCAGCAATCTATCGCTGAACATCGGTATTATGATCCGCTAAGACTTCCAAATGTCCATCCCGGGTTTGTTCGCTCGTCGCTATCCGCACCCGATACCTTGTATCGTCCGTCTTTATGTTTGTGTCTTCTGCGTCAGCCGCAGAACTCACTGACAGGCAGGACTCTCCTCATCAGTGCCGGGATTTCGCCTATAGCTGGATTTCCCATTACCGTTCTTTTACGCAAGGAAACATTTGGATCTCCCAAGTTCCCGAGCTACCCCCATGAATACATGCCCTGGTCTCAGACCCCCGGTGGTGTCCTGATTACTTGCCATAGCGTAATCAGGACTGCTGCCTTCCGCTCAGTACAAAGCGTCGGCTTTCACTTCCGATTTTTCGGAAGCTTATCCAATGTCCACAACTATACATTTTTCGGGGCTCAATACAGAGCCTGTAACCTTGTTCCGTCTGGCTTCGGACTTCCATTCCGGTCTCCCGTTCTGGTTTTGCCCGCAGACTTCACTACTAACCTGTTGGCTAAACTTTAGTTAGGTAGGACTTGAGCCATTACAGCTCTCACCTACTGGGTAACGATAACCAATTTCGTGGAATTTCTCCCAATTCCAAGGTTTCGGATTTATCTTGGCACGAGGACTGCATGGGCATTGATCGTATCAAACTGTGGGCCAAGCTCGAAATGGAGTCGGATTCGACGACCTCCCAATGCCCCATTGTCCTCTTTAATATCGAGCCCGACGACAAAATTGAAAAAGAAGCTGTGGATAGGGGAGTGCGGGGGATCTTTTATGATAGCGAGCCCCCGGGTCGGTTCCCAAAAGGTATTCTTGCTGTTTTGAACGGGGAGTTGTGGTATTCGAGAGAAGTCCTGTCAAAATGCGCCTTGGAAGCGAAGTCCCCTGTCAAATTGCCGGCTGGGCCTGCCGCTACCCTGACCACGAGAGAAAAAGAGATACTCACCAAAATTGCTTCCGGTGCCGGCAACAAAGAGATCGCCGATGACCTGTGCATCAGCACATACACAGTCAAGACTCATATCTACAATATCTACAAGAAAATCAACGTTCCCAACCGACTTCAGGCTATGCTATGGCTCTCCAAGAACGTCAACTCTAACCCATAATTCTCTTCTGCTTTTTTTCTTTGTAACCGTGAACTGTATAACCGGCAACCGTGAACAATTACCTCATTCTTTTATGTGAGAAGCCAATTTATCTTTAGTCTAATACCAAAGTATTACAAAAAGTATTAGCCCTGTCGTTTCGCCTCATACCTTTTTATTAAAATCCATACCCTAAAAATAAGGCAAAAAATAGTACCCTATCAGTATTGATCTCTATGAAAATAGCTGTCATAAAAACTATAATCTTTTAACTTTGTGCTCAATGATAGAATCCAAACTTCGTTAATATTTACAGAAAAAAAAAGCAAGCTGAAGGGGATGGAGTTTTATAACATTGCAAGCTTTTGGACTCAAGGTTGGCGAGGAGTGCTCGCTTTGCGGAAGAAGAGAATCTAACCATGAATTTGTATCTTTGCCAATACTTAAAGGAGGATGTAATGAAAAAAGTATTTATGGTATTATTTGTTATTGCAATAGTGATGAGCATTGGCACGATAGTTCAGGCTGCGACTTATCAACAAGAAGATGTGACGGCCAGTTTTTTTGTAGTTGATAAGAGTGGCGATGGTAGCGTTATGTTGATGGTTCTCAATTCAACTGCCGATGAAGTTGAGTATAGTACTAATCAGATTGATTGGTACTCCTTAAATTCGTTAGAGTTTGTGCCTTTTAGGATGGAGCAATCAGAAGGCCAACAACTCGTTTATTGGAGGCACGACGATGGCGACGGGACCGACTACACTGCTGACTTGTTATTTTCTGGTAGTGGAGGTGACGATTTGTGGGATTCCGTTACAATATTTTGGGATGGTATGGACGTCGTCCAGCCTATTAATGGCTACCCGCCGTCTACTACTATAACTTTTGGAATGCCAATGTCGTCTGACAGGGTTGCACCAGTTCCCATCCCAGCCTGCGCATTACTCCTCGGTTCCGGGATTGTAGGGCTGATCACGTTTGGCCGGGTGAGGATGAGAAGAAGCCCATGAAGAAATTTCTCACAATATCAGTACTATTTTTCCTGATTCTTAGTTTCGTGCCGGCATCCGGGTCGGCGTCATTGATATCGATACCTTTGGACACCGCTTTTTCCGAATACGGCCCTGGTGAGTCAGGATATATTGCTAATTACGGTTATGTTACTATAAACGATTCTGTTGGAGAAGAGGGCAAAGTTCGTTTTATAATTAGCTTGAATACAGATATACTCAGAAATGGGGCGTATGTTTCGAAATTTTACTTTAACACAACAACTGACTTTGGGAACAACCTGACTTTGACTTCTGATTCAGCCACTTTAAGCTATGCCTTTAATAATGACACTAACTCGTTGTACAAACCAGATGGTGATGGTTATTTTGACGGAGTCATAAATTTTGGAACTGAAGAAAGCACGCTGACTTTTGACCTTTTCGGCACAAATCTCGATAAAACTGATTTTCTTGCCCAATCATTTGGCGGAGACAAAGGCCATTTTACAATTGCCGCTCACATACAAAGTACAGACATAGGGTATGTTGGCGGAAACCCTGTCCCAATTCCCAGCACAATTTTGCTTTTAGGCGCCGGTTTGGTCGGTCTTGCAGGGCTTCGTAGAAAAAAACAGTAACTTAAAGTAAGCCAAGTTATCAAAAATATTCGACCTGTGCGGTTAGAAGGTTCCGAGTACACTTTCAAGAAAACCAAAACTCATTTTATTATAAACACTTCACCTCAATTCCCTTTTTGTTCACTATATTTGGCAAACGACGCAACCCAACAGACTCAAGCAGAGCGTCAAGATCTTCCCTTACTGACCAGAGCACACCCTTTTCCTTCATGAGACCTTCTGCTTTGTCTGTAAAACCGTCATGAGCAAAAAACCAGACCCTCATGGTCTCAAGACCTTCGCCTTCCGCCTCCCGCAGGGCCTCGGCCTTTCGCAGAAGTGACTCCACCTCAACATGACTAACCTTCCGACCATGCCACCACTTGCTTTCACATATCCAGTGCTCCTTTGCCGCTGCTGCTTCGACATCAATCTCCATTTCCCTGGCCGCCCCCAGCCTGGTGCGATGCCTGATATATATGAAACGCCAGGGTAATGTCACGTCCTCATTGCTGTGAAAAAACCGGCCGGCCAGAGTCTTTCTCTGGCCGTTCCATAAGACCTGTGCCATATATACCTCAGCAAGATATCCAAGATGATCGCGAATACGACGCTCAAGCGTTTGATAATGCCGAACAAGCTCTTTTTGCACCCCAGCTCTATCCTGACCCTCCACCTCTATCCTGCCCCATACCTTCAAAAACTCAAGCAGAATTGGATCATCTATCTTCCTGAACCATCCGCCAAGTTCCATGTACTGGAGAAGATCACCTCTGGAGAGTTTTATCAATACATCCCTGATGGTCTCAATCGGCACAACTTTTCCTTCACGCTCGGCAAGTTCTTTCTGAATTCTATCAAGATCAAGACGGTCTCCTTCTTCTATGGCAGAAAGATATAAAACCCACTTGGTAATTCCATATTCATTGATTCTTTCTATCCACTTTGTTACCTGATCATTCAGTTCAGCCCAAATAAAACCGGAAGAAAGGTCTACTGCGAGAATTTCGTTTAATGTTTCTTCGCTTACAATCGGCTTTCCCTGCTCTGCCGCCTGCTGAATCACTGCTGTAATATAAAATGGATTTCCTCCGCAGCGATCCGCTACTACGGGCAGCATTTTTTCATCTATGTGAGCTTTATGATAGCGGGAAGCATTGAATGCTAACCGCGCCCCCCAATAGTTCGTCATAGGCTCAATCGGATGGCTGCGGAATCGCCCAAAAAGCGATCCCCTGCCAAGTATTTCCCTTGCCAGAATACTCATGGCAGAGCCCGTGACAAAATGGGGACATGTGGGAGATTCGACAGCTTCCTGCATAAAACCGACTATGCTGAAATTGTATTGGGGAAGACGGGTATTCTGGAATTCGTCCAAAAACATCACGATCGTACTTTCATCCCAGTCAGAAACCCTCCGAGGAAGAGTCACTGCCTTGTCTTCAGGCGTAGTTACATCCTTTTCTTGAAGGAACCGCATGAAATTGAGAGCGCCTGCAAGTCCTTCGGGCACTTCAAGGCGTGCTTTAATCAATTCCGAAAGACCATCCCTGCTTACTGAGTCAGGAGAGAGAATAGAAGGATCTCTTAATCGAAACGCCGCATACCAGCGAAGAAAATTTTCCGTATATCCTATAGCAAATTCCCACCGGTCAAGAGGCTCATCTTTAAAACTGTAATAGACAGGCACAACCGCATTTGGATCCAGATGATCCTGCTCAAAAAAGAGACGGTTCACAACCCGCTTGAATATCTCGGTCTTTCCCATGCGGCGCTGGCCGAGAAGCACGGTGGACGTAGTCCTGCGGCCTATAGCATCAATTGCTGCGTTGTAAAGATATTCCAGATGTTCCTCGCGGTTTGTGTAAACTTCTTCAGGAACCAACGGACGGATCGCCCATCTGCTGTTTTTCTTTTTTGCGAAAAGCTGTTCGTTAATATTATTCATTATGCCTCTAAGCAGTCATATTTGTTGGGTTTCGTACCTCAACCCAACCTACGCACTTGTGATCAAAATCCCAAATTGATCTACGATGAATTGTTAAAAGAATTCGCCAAACTTGATTGATGCGACAAAATTTTACATCCGCCAAAAATTCAACACCCGCTTACTTCAAATTCCTTCTCATCCACCAACTCCGGCAACTCTCTCAATCCCAAACACTCCAGCAACCCATTCAAATCTTCTCTTACCGACCAGAGCACACCATTTTTCAGCATCAATGCCTCTGCATCCTCAGTAAAACCGTCGTGAGCAAAGAACCATAATCTCAAAATCTGAAGTCCTTCACCCACTTCCTCTTTTACAGCGTTTCCCTTCCGCATCAAAGATTCTACCTCGACCCGGCCCACCTTTCGACCTATCCACCACTTGCTCTCACATATCCAGCGTTCTTTGCCTGCGCCACCTTCCACATCTATTTCCATGCCTTTGCCACCACCAAGCCTGCTTCGCAGCTTTACATAACTGAAATGCCACGGCAAAGTAATATACTCTTTGCTGTGAAAAAGTTTGCCTGGCAGGGTTTTGTTCTGCCCACTCCATAAGATCTGAGCTATATACACTTCTGCAAGATAACCCTTATGGTCATAAATACGACGCTTTATGGTCTGATACTGAGTTCTT
>Ga0255422_1170_pt1 | contig 14837 bp, 14 predicted proteins | sample ANMaggSeSYBR02D3_FD_182631 | JGI IMG/M metagenome (GOLD analysis project Ga0255422, IMG submission 182631) | Sediment cell enrichment communities from methane seep in Santa Monica Basin, California, United Staets - ANME aggregate JGI... | ecosystem: Environmental > Aquatic > Marine > Cold seeps >... | reverse complement strand
TCTAGAAACTCTCGTTCAGTTGGGATTTCAAATCTGTAAAAAATTGACAAAGGAAGAAAAACATCTTCTGCGTTTATTGCTGTAATCCCTTTTCCAGTGTCTATATTTCTAATAGAGTCTCGTATTTTCGCATAAATCTCTTCTTCTTCTACCGAGTCCTTTTTAGGATCATACGCCTTTAAGGCCCAAGATAGGAACCATAGGTCTTTTTTATATTTTCCAATATTTTTAACTATTGTGTTTATTTTTTCATCGCTAAAATTATAATCAACCTTCAAAAAACTCTTAGTCATCTCTTCTGCTACATCCTCCGCATGAACCTCTATTTTACTCAAATATTCAAACTCAGAAGCATTTTTAGGATGTCCTCCGCGAATTTCTTCCGTTGGTCGTGACCCAATTATTAGCTTTCCGCGCCCTCCATTTTTGAATTCCCTGACAAATCGTTCACAATTTTCAATGGAGAGATGTGCATCATCTACTATAAATATCAGTTTTTCATCATTTAATTCGAGAATATTATTAAAAAGAAGTTTTACTTCATCTCGTGGATATTTTTTAAGTTCTACGACATAAACATCCTTATTTTCATTAGCAAGTTTAAATCCAACATTTTTCAGAACAATAGATTTCCCAGATGCGGGGGCGCCCAAAATTAGTTGAATCTTTTCATTTTCCAGCTTTTTTATAATTTTATCAACGTCTCTTCGTTCAACAATGAAACCCTGCTCGAAATCTACCCATTCAGGTTCTTTCTTGGAAAAATCCCCCTTAAACGTTTTTCCCTTTCTCAAGATATATTGTATAGAAGGTAGAGTTACTTTTTCTTTTATCTCTCCTTGGTATATAGCAGTCTTATTCAAATTTCCTGCAATGATATTGATATCCCGCCCTGGAGTTTGGTTTTCGACATTATAGCTATATTTCTCGTTTGACATATTTTTATGGTGTCCAACCCAAGTTTACATAAGTTGTGCCCAACCATGTGGCAGTTTTACCAATCAATATCCCGATATCTTCCAAAGTTTTGCCAGTTGCATTTGCGTCTTTCAAAATTTCATTGGTTTGTTTAATGTTTTCCACAATTGATTTCTTATCAGGTTCTTTATCTTCGAGTTCAGATATTACATTATCGAGATAATTCCCGATTTTTCTTTTCCCTTTTTCTTCAATATCCAGTTCACCAACTTTATGCTGAATAGATTGGATCACTTTCAAGACATCTTCCGCGGGCGAATTTTGATTGATATTCAAATCTCCTACATTGTTATTGATATTCAAATCTCCTGCAATTATATTGATATCCCGCCCTGCATGTTGTTGACCAATTGATAACATAGATCTATTATTCATAATATTACCACTCCGATTGTTATTTTTTTATAATATTTTATATTCTTATTTGTAAGTTCCCGGCACTGCCATAGACAGCATCAGGTAGGTCATCTAGTTGCTTCTGTACTGGCTTTGGGATTACAACCCGGTAGTTCATCAGTTTTTCCTGCGCCGCTAAGCGATATATTCATCGATAGTCACATAGTCTCCTACCTGATATGCATTGCGAGCTTCTTGAATCTCAGCTTGCACAATCGGGTCTTCTTCCCATGTCTTTTCCTCAGCATATGCCATCTGTTCATCCAGCAGCTCCCAAAGCCGGAATTTGTCCTTCATAGGTAGTTTTGTAATAGATTTAACTAATGATTCGAAAGGTATAAATAATTCTACACTTTCTTCTGTCATAATCTTGCTCAGTTCAATCTCTACTATAAGATTTGTCTGCAATAATACTTTTGTGCACACGTTTGAGTTATGTAGGGTTTGATTTATGAAAAGTAGCGATGTTTATCAAAAGAGTCTTTAAGTACTGCCTTTAAGTGGATCCAGAACAGGGCTGAAAATTTCTACCGCTCCCGAGCCCGCCGCCTCCGCCTCTCATCATCCATCCGGTAGATCCAGTCCCTGCTCCTGTGCTTCTCACTCAAACGCCGCGCCTCTACCCCCAGCGCATCCTCAAATCCGCGTTTTAATGCCCCTTTAACATGATCGATATCATAATCACTGAAAAATAATTAGAAGAGGGGGTGTACCTTCACGCCTCTTTCTTTCCAGACTTCTTCGCCGCCTTCGCAGACACCTGCTCAGCAAACACGTTCAAAAGATTCATCAACTTCTCGTACTGCGCAGTCTCGATATGCGAGTACCTGATAGGTTTCTTGTGTTCCTTTGTAGCCTTCTTCAGTCTGCTGTACAGGTCCTTGGACCTTGAGGTCAGTGCCTCATCTGTCGTACCCTCGATCAACATCACACCGCCGGCACCGTGCTCGTAGGCATGGTTCACGATATCCGCATCCAGCACATGGATGGACGGCACCTGGACAAACCTGATAAGCGGCGAATACAGAGTCCTGTTCACACCAGCAATATCTGCAGCCGCATACGCAGCAGGGTCTATGTACACGATCACGCCCATGCCTGCGTCAAGTATCCCTTCAACCTGCGCCTTCAACTGTTTGCGCGTGTAGTTTGCGATCTCCACCGCTTCCTGCGGACATACGGCTGCACATATCCCGCATGCATTGCATGAAAGCGCTTCGAGTACTGGCTTTTTGTTATCCATTGAAAGGGCACCATAGGGGCACTCTTCCACACAGATACCGCACCCATCGCAGGCATCTTTGATCACCGGCTTTTCAGGCGAGATCGAGATCATGCCTTTACCAAGGAACCCTGAAACCTTGTGCGCCGCACTCATGGCTTCAGTCACAGAATCATGGATGTCTTTGGGTCCAAGCGCACATCCTGCCGCAAACACACCCTGGTTCAGCGTATTCACAGGATCGATCTTGACATGCTTCTCTTCGATAAAACCATCACTGCCAACAGGCACACCCAACTGGTCAGCAAGCTGTTGCGTCCCGCCTGACGGGTTCAGCGACGGACACAGCACAACCATATCGAATTCATCGCTTCCGATCTCACCGAGTAACGTATCCTCATACCTGAGCTGCAATCCGCCGCTATCCAGCGGATTCACCTCAGCCACGCGCCCGCGGATAAAGTTCACTCCCGTCTCCTGCGCATGATGGTAGAACTCCTCCATCCGCCTGCCTGCTGCGCGCATATCGATGTAGAAGACCGTCACATCCGCATCCTTGTTCATCTTTAGCACCAGCTGCGCCTGTTTCTGCGAATACAGGCAGCATACCTTCGAGCAGTACTTATTCGCACGGTTAAAATCACGTGAACCCACACACAGCACAAAAGCAACCTTCTGCGGCATCGTACCATCCGACTTCTGTAAACGCATCCCTGTCCTGCTCATAGCAGAAAGCATCTCCTCGAACTCAATTGCGGTTATGATATCCAGATGCCGCCCGTAATTGTACTCCTCAATGATCGATGGGTCGATCGGCTCGAACCCTGTGGCTATGGTGATCGCCCCGACATTAACCTCGATGCCCTCCTCCCTGTCATCAAGTTTAACTGCACCGACAGCGCACATCTTTTCACAAAGACCGCATTCCACGCATTTTTCCATATCAATAATGTATGCCTGTGGGATCGCCTGCACAAACGGCAGTGCGATCGCATCCTTTGGACACTCCTGTGCACACCTGCCGCATGAGGTACACGCATCAACATCCACGTACCTCGGCATACGGCGCAGGGTTACCTTGAAATCCCCCACATTTCCATCAACCGATGCAACCTCGGTTTGGGTGTACAGCGTAATGTTCGGATGGTTGAACACCTCAACCATCTTTGGCGTCAGGGTACACTGCGAGCAGTCAAATGTTGGGAACGTCTTTGACAGACCGATCATGTGACCCCCGATATATGCTTTATTTTCGACAAGGATGACCTCATGCTCATTGGCCATCTCAAGTGCTGCCGTAATGCCGCTAATACCGCCGCCAACAACCAGCACGCGGTCTTCGAGATCTTTAATGATTGGCTCCAACGATTCAAGACTGTTCATTCTAAAAACCGCGCCCGTGATAAGTCCTTTCGCTTTCCTTGTAGCCTCTTGTTGGTCCTCATGCACCCATGAACACTGCTCGCGGATGTTTGTGATCTCAAGAAGCATCGGGTTGATACCTGCCATTTTTGCCATTGCACGGAATGTTTCAAGATGCAACTTCGGAGAACACGAACCGATCACCACGCGGTCTATCATCCCTGCATCAATATCGCTTTTGATCTTACCCTGTCCCGCACTGCTGCACAGGTAATCCTGAACGTTCGCTATCGCCACACCGTCCATTCCTGAAACTTTCTCGGCGATCGCTTCAACATCCACTGCATCCGAGATATTGCCGCCGCACCTGCAAAGGTACACACCTGTTTTTCCGCCACTCATATCTTCACAACCTTATCACTATTCTATACGTCCTCCGAGCTTTTCAAAGAACTCCTCGTTCGTTATGATATTCAGGTCAATTCCAAGTTCCTCAGGTGGAAATCCAAGCGCAAGCCCGAGGAGCTGGCTGTAATGCAATACCGGGATATTATACTCTAAAGCGAACTTCTCCCTGATCTCAGCCTGTCCGCTGTCAAACTGCAGGTGGCAGAACGGGCATGCATTCACAATGCAGTCCGCACCGGCATCACGTATCCGTGAGAGCTTATGGTTTGTCATCTCAAGCGATTTTTCAAGTAGTGCCGAGCGCACGCCTCCGCCGGCGCCGCAGCATGCCATCTTATCAGGATAATCTATACTTTCTGCACCTGTAGCTTCGATTAGTTCATCAAAAAAAGTGGGTTGTTCCACACTTCCAAGCTGGCGCTCTTTTGAAGGTTTTACGAGATGACAGCCGTAATGCAGCGCAACCTTGAGGTCAAGCGGCTTTACCACCATCTCCTTTATCTTTTCAGGTCCGAACTCATCATAGAGAAATTCCACGATGTGCCGCACATCCACAGTTCCCTCGTACTTTTTCCCGATCTTCCCAAGATGGACATTCGTGCTTTTTTTAAGCGCTGCGTCCTCTTTGAGTTCATGATTTGCATCTGTGAGTGAACCGTAACAGCCGTTACATATTGTCAGGACATCGCACCCGAGTTCCTCGGATAGTACAATGTTACGACCTGCAAGTGCAAGCCATGTCGGTTTATCGAATGACCTGAACACACCGGGCGCCGGACAGCACGACGCACCCGGGAGATCAAAACAGTCGATATCTAATTTATCGAGGCATAACTGTGTAGCTTTTTCAATTCCAGGATAACGATTCGGGACAATGCAGCCCAGAAAAAGTGATAACTTTGACATGATAACATCTCCTCTTTCTCACCTATACGTTCTGCTCTTCAGGCCACCAGTTTGTCAAATTCGCACGACTGTAAAAGCGTCTGCACATCAGCCAGTGCCTCCGGGTATTTATGAACTGTCCCTGGGATGGGGTCCATTTTGAGCTTCTTACGTTTCTCTTTTACGTCATCATTGATGGGTACGGCGTGACCGTACTCCAGCACCAGCTGGCTGACCTTCCTGTGTGCCGGCAGCATGACACCTTCATGCACAGCAATTGTCCTTATCGCCAGGATCGTATCAGCGATCTTTATCTCGCGCGGACACCGCTCCTGGCATGTATAACAGGTAGTGCACATCCAGAGATCTTCGTCATGCAGTATGTCTTTGCCTACACGTGTTCCTCTTACAATTCTTCGTGTGTTCAGGCTCGTATAGCGTCCTGACGGGCAGCTGCTGCTGCATGTACCGCACTGCATGCAGGTAAGTACATCAAGACCTGCGTTTTGCAGAGTATTTAACACATCCGATTTACTCATTTTTATTCACCGGCCTACATTATTTATTTGACATCTAAAGACACGATTTGACCTTGACAATTAATATGCATACATATTCCCATACGGTCTGCTGGATACAGGAATCAGTTTGATGAAAGGCTTACTTAGCAATTCATCAAGATCAAGTCCGAAGTGTTTGCAATATTCACTGAGGTGTTTCTTTAAAAGTTTTTCATCCTTTGCATCCGGATCCAGTACACTTACTTCTTTACCCAACGTGTATTCCTCTACCTCGCCCCTGATGTAGATCACACCGCCATGCATGCCTGTTCCAAGATAATTACCAGCGATCGGTGTATTCTCGTCCCTATCCAGACCAAGGAGGACCAGGACTCCACCCGCCATATACTCACCGAAGAAATCACCGGCAGTACCACCGGCAATGATCACAGGTATCTGTTTTTTATACTGTTTCATGTGTATTCCGGTGCGGTATCCTACATTACCTTTAATATACATTTTTCCGCCGCGCATACCATATCCTAACACATCCCCTGCGCTGCCGTGTATAATGATCTCACCTGCATTCATGGTATTTGCGACGCCATCCTGTGCATTGGCATTGATTACAAGATCAGGACCATTCATAAACATCGCAAGGTCGTTTCCTGGTACTCCGTTTATAGTAATACTAACCTTCTTATTGATCCCGTTGCCGATATAGCGCTGACCGTTCACATTATCGAGTATGAACTCGGTCTCACCTTCTTTTACCGCATCACGGATCATACTGTTCAGCTTCCTGTAATACATTCTTTTGCAGTCGATTTTCATCACCATTGCAACCACCTCACTGCCCTATCCCTGCAGGTTTGATCCCAAGCAGTTTCAGGGTCTGTTCATCAAGATCGATACCTCGCAGTCTTTCACGACTGCCGCGCAGGGATTCGATGGAGTTGACTCCAAGTGAACCCAGGATCTCCTGTAGTTCATAACCCCATGCCGTCACGAGGTTCGATAGCCGCTCTGCACCGACCTGCGGATCTAACCTACGCACAAGTTCCGGTTTCTGGGTAGCAATGCCCCATGCACAGTTGCCTGTATAGCACTTCTGGCACACCCGGCATCCCATTGCCACAAGAGCCGCAGTTCCGATGACAACCGCATCAGCACCAAGAGCGATCGCTTTTGCCACATCACCGCTGTTCCTTATACTTCCTGCACAAAGGATCGAGGCATTGTTCCTGATACCTTCATCACGCAGGCGCTGGTCGACCGCAGCCAGTGCAAGTTCGATCGGTATCCCTACATTATCCCTTATCACCATTGGTGATGCACCTGTACCGCCGCGGAACCCGTCAATCGTAACGGCATCCGCACCCGCACGTACGATCCCGCTGGCAATAGCAGCCACATTGTGCACTGCAGAGATCTTGACAGAAACGGGTTTAGTATAATCCGTGGCTTCCTTGATCGCATAGATGAGCTGCGATAGGTCTTCTATTGAATAGATATCGTGGTGCGGTGCAGGAGAGAGGGCATCTGTCCCGACAGGGATCATCCGGGTCTTTGATATATCTTCTCCCACCTTCTCACCTGGGAGATGTCCGCCGATACCTGGTTTTGCACCCTGTCCGATCTTGATCTCAACCATCGCACTCGAGTTCAGGTATTCACTGGTTACACCGAACCGGCCGGATGCGACCTGGACTACAATATTATCTGTATATGAGTTCAGGTCTTTATGGATTCCGCCTTCACCTGTGTTCATAAGTGTTCCTGAATTTTTAGCAGCCATTGCAAGTGCCCTGTGCGCATTCAGGCTTATCGCACCATACGACATTGCCGCAAAGACGATCGGCACATCCAGTTTAACCTGGGGTTGAAGTTCGGTGGACAGTTCGATCTCATCATTCCCGTCCCTGGTAAACTCCAGGCGGTTTGGTTTGCGACCGAGGAATGTCCGCAGTTCCATTGGTTCACGGAGTGGATCTATAGATGGGTTTGTGACCTGGCACGCATCAATTAACATATGATCCCAAAGTATCTGGTATGGTCTGGGATTACCCATTCCTGTTAAGAGAATGCCGCCTGTTTCTGCCTGTTTTAAGATGTTCTGCCGGGTCTCAGGCAGCCAGTTAGCACTGTCCTTGTAAGTTAGTTCGTTTTTAGTGATCGATATTGCGGATTCAGGACAGAAAGTTACGCACCTGTGACATGCCACACATTTTTTGTGGTCAGGTACCACCCTGTCCTTGAATTGCATGCATCCAAAACTACAGTTCATGACACAGCGCCTGCACCGTCTGCACGTGTCGTAGTCGATCTTCACTATAAATTCCGGTGGTATCTGGGACATCATTTATTCCACCTCCCCATTTAGTTCGCCTATAACTGCTGTTCCGGCTTTCGGGCTCCATACCGTATCCGGGTCTGTGATCTCCCGGATTGCTGATTCCTCTGATGACATATACAGCATGTCATCACCTTTTGTGGCACAGGTCATGGGCCGCAGTTTGATACGGTCATTGAATCCAACCATACCGCGACTGTATCCGAGAATGATGCTGAACGGTCCGTTTAAAAGTGCACCACCGTAAACTTGCCTGATCGCAGTTGCGATTTTCTGTTCGCGTTTGGGCATCCTGTCAATATCTTTCCAGAAAGGTGATGCAAGTGCCTTGACAGCCAGGTCCATTGGCATTTTGTGCCTGCGTATAAGCAGGTCGAACAGGTATGCCACGACTTCAGTATCTGTCCGGAGTTCTAACTTGTATCCGAACGGCTCAAGGTAGCGTTTGTTGATCCCGTAGGATGATATCTCGCCATTGTGGACAATTGACCAGTCAAGAAGGCAGAATGGATGTGCTCCGCCCCACCATCCCGGCGTGTTTGTCGGGAACCTGCCGTGTGCTGTCCAGATATATCCTTTATACTCGTCTAATTTGTAGAACATTCCAATGTCCTCCGGATATCCTACACCTTTAAAGGCTCCCATATTCTTACCAGATGATGCAACAAAAGTACCGGTGAACTTTGAGTTGATATCCATCACCTTTTCAACAACATATTCACGTTCTGAAACGAATTTCGTTCTATGCTCGGGGACATCCATAAAATAGCGCCACAGTATCGGGGGAGACGTGATCGGTTGCGTTCCACATTCGGCAGACCTTCCAGAGGTATCCTGCTCAAAGACAGCACCGGGACGCGTAGGTATCTCCTCATCAAGAACGATGTCGAACGTATCCTTGAAATATTCCTCGCACTGATCCTTTACCTCCATATTGTCAAACATCATGTGGAATGCATATTCATTAGCATGTCTCGGGTATATCCCGTATGCTGCAAAACCGCCTCCAAGACCGTTCGAACGGTCATGCATTAAGGCAATTGACCTGATAATATCGTTTCCATCCATTCGCTCTCCCGCTTTGCTCATTATACCGGAAACGGCACACCCTGACGGAATATAACAATCACATCTCATTTACTCACCTGCCTCCTGTTTTTCTTTACTAACATCAACTTCACGAATCTCATCTTCACGAAATTCATTTTCACGAAGCTCATCTTCACTGACTTTATCTGGTTTTGTTGAACTTGATCCCGTTCCGGATTTTAATCCGGACTCTTTTCGTTTTTTGATGACCTTCATCAACTCCCTGAGATCATCCGCACCGCTTTTTGGCGGTTTAGGTAATTTCAATTTTTTACGCATGGCTGTTGGCTCGCCCAGCTTCCCGGTATCCATGAACATCTGAAGTCCGCCTTTGAAACCCTCTGGAGCCGTCTCGCGCTCACAGGAGATGGTTTTCAGACGGTCAAAGACTTTTACCATGCCGAACTTCTGCGGGCAGAGTTCATAACATGTATAGCAGTTTATGCAGTACCAGATATCGGGAGATTCCACGATCTGGTCAAGTTTCCCGTATAATACATCTCCGATTATCCGGTTCGGTTCGAACTGCGGGATGATCTTGGTAACAGGGCAATCGTCAATGCATGCTGCACATTCATAGCAGCTCCGCAGAGCTGCCAGGTCAAAATGCTCCCGTGCACTTTCAAGATGCTTTGAGCGCTCATACCATGTTACAAGAAATGAGTCGGTTTCGACCCTGTGCATATCCATGCCAAGTTCAGCGGCTTCAAATCCAAATGCAAGCCCCATAAGTTCTGTGAAATATACGATCGGCAGGTGCACCCGCTCACCGCTTTTTTGCATAAGATACTGTTTGGAATCGAACTGGGCAAAGCATGCCGGACACATCATTGTCATGGCATCTGCAAGTTCCTGGACCTCCAGTATCTTTTCACGGGAGAGTGTGACCGCATCTGAAGGGTTGTCTGCGTTGTTCAGGTCGCTGCCGCAGCAGAGCATCTTTGTCGGATAGTCCGTACTGTTAGCACCCAGTGCTTCGACGAGAAGATCGAACTTTGTCGGGTGGTTCGGATCATCAAAGTGTATGGCTGAACTTGGACGGATCATGTGACATCCGTAGTGAACTGCGATTTTTATCCCGTCAAGCGGTCTGGTTATGTGCTTTTTGACCTCGTCTGTACCAAGATCGTCATATAATACTTCAACGAGATGTTTGATCTGCAAATTCCCGGTGTACTTCAATCCCACCTCAGCAAGTACCTCATTTACATCCTGCCTGAGTCCATGATTAATATGAAGTTCGGCTGCTGCTGCTTTTAAGCTACTGTAACAGCCATTGCATGGTGTTAAAAGATCCATGCCCATATTTTCTGCCAGACAGAGGTTCCTTGCTGCTGTGACATACCATATGAATTCATCTCCCACTTTGATGATCGATTTTGTGGGACAGCAGGTGGCACCTTCAATCTCATGAAGTCCGATTCCTATTTTATCAAACACGAGCCGGATTGATTTTTCCATAAATGGAAATCGTGCCGGAATGGTGCATCCCCAGAACATTGCATAATCGGTCATTAGTACTTGCTCCTGTTTTTGTTTTGTAGCGTGTTTCTATGGTGGTTTTTGATCGTATCTATATTAGATGATATTTTTTTCACATGTAATACGTATTGGTCGGTTCAAGACAATGCGAGGTGGTATGCTGGTAAGCGGTAACCTCATAGCTACTTCCTAGTATATAAAATTAACTGCAGCGGCAGTAAGATGGGAATTTTCAATATGTATTTTTTACTAGTTTTAAGCATTATTATGGTTGTTTATACTAAATAAATTGACATATCTGCTTAAAATTGACAAAACTACATGGTACTTTAAATTGAATTTAAAAGATTCTAACAAATTTATTGCTTGAAAAGGGATTGAATTAGTCTGAAAATCGAAAAAAATTATAATTGTTGGCTACTCTCATTCCCCTAAAGAAATTGTGTCAACAGCAGTCAAGAAAAAAATGTAGCTCGATGAAGCCCATTGCTACTAACATGCTGGCTGATGCAGTTTATATCAAGGTTTGAGATGGAAGAGAATGTTAGACCAATAATGTCGCCCAGATCCAGACCTTCTCTGCCGCATGTTTTTTTCCAGGTAAGATAAGGGCTTATTTTGATTTGAAGGTTGGGGATATGCTGAAGTTTGATGTGGTGGAGAATAGGATTGTGGTAAGGATAGTTAAATAGATAAATTGTCAGCAATCACGCTGATGCTGCATATTAATTAAAAAGGCTCTATCTGTCAATTGAGTTTTGATTGACTATTCTATTTAGTACATTTAGTGTTCTTATTGATACCGCCAGATAGAGCACCATGGATTACCCATACGATCTTGAAGAGATTAATAATTTGTAGTAATTTTACAGTATGTCTTTAAACCTGGCTCGTATTACCCCCTCATGTATCAATTCTGGTATGACGACACTTTCGATAATATTATTCTTTGCTGCAGCCTGTTCTAAATCCTGAATTTGCAGGAATTCGTAAATTTCAATAGCTTTTAATGCATATTCTTTTGCTTTTTCAATATCTTTGTTTTTTTTAGCTAAAGTAGCTATAGCATATGCATATTCTGCAGCATTCGACTTATCAATTTCATATTCGTTTGTAAACTTTATTTCAAGCTTTGTAATTACATCCATAATTGCAGCCTCTTTTCATTTTATATTATTTAATTTTCACGTTCAGAATACAAAAAAGGAGTATCTACTCTTTCATATTGTATCAGCTCATCTGCTTTAAAAAATAATGATATTTCTTTTTCTGCACTTTCTAAGGAATCTGAAGCATGTACTAAATTACACATAACACTCATTCCCCAATCCCCACGTACTGTACCAGGTTCTGCTTCTCTAGCATTAGTAATACCACACAAATTTCTTACTGTTTGAACACAATCAAATCCTTCCCAGACTATTGACATAACTGGACCAGATCTCATAAACTGCTTTATTTCCTCAAAAAACGGTTTGTCTGATAGATGCACATAATGCTTATCAAGAGTCGCTTCATCCATATGTATTATTTTTGCTCCAACTAAACGTAATCCTTTTTCCTCAAATCGTGAAATTATTCTTCCAACTAATGCCCTATGGAATCCATCAGGTTTTATTAAAACTAATGTCTGTTGCATATTTGATTGCCTCAAACCTACAAATGTCTTATTATTATTAAAAACATCTTGTCCTTTTTTATTATACAAAAGGCATGCAGATTATAGTTATTTAAATTCAATTTATTTTGTTGATTTTAAATCTATCATATTCTTCAAAAGTTGCACGTAAATTAGGTCTCAATGGTAATCCAATTTCTTTTAATTTTTCATCCAAAAGCTCACCATAATTATTTGTTTCAACTGTATTTTTTGAAATATTTAATTTCTCTATTGCTTCATTAATAGAATTTGGGCTATCCCCTTCTATTTCTATGAACCATCCAATAAAAGGCAATTTATCTATTAAAATATTACAATTAAATAAATAAAAACTTAAGCGATGTTTATCTATAATAGCAGATGCCTTCAGACCCTGTTCCGCAATTTCTGTTCTAATTTTGTTTACTTCAGTTATCTCAAATTCTAATTCAATTCTTTTTTGTATTTCATCAGTTATAAAAACTCGAGGGCTTTTTAAAGCAATAAAAAATTTTTCATTTAATGCTCTTATACGTACAACCAAATCATTCTTTTTAAGTTCTTCATTAATTGTATCATAATATTCATCTCGTTGTATTTGCATTTCAAATTCATAATTAGATAAATCTTTGCATTTTTCTATTAATCTTTTTGCATTTTCGTGATTCTCAATTTTCAATTTAATTTCTGTTTCCTGTAACATAGCCCTCACCTTCATCCAAATTATTTTAAGTGTTATAACTTACTTTCCGCACATCTAGTTTGGCTTTTAATCGTATTTATTCCTGTTGACGTGGAATCAAGAATATTCGGTATAAACACTATGAGGTATCTTAAATCTCATCAAAGCCTAACCTGTCGATGAAGTGATTTATGATTGGTAATGCGTCTATTGTTCACCTGACTTGAGCGAATTTAATTTACAATTTTCCAAACCAAGAGCAATAATATCTCACCTATTAGGGTAATAACCACAAGGTATTTAAGGATATCTAAGGATATCTATGATATGAGGAAAGTCGAGTTTGAAGATAAGGACTTTGTCTTACGAGAACAAGTAGAATTGATTTATGAAAAGAAGATTACACCTTTCGGTAACTCTGCAAAAATTGACGCACCTAAGAAATACAGAGGTTGGAGAGCATATGTCATTATCGTAAAGGAATAATCAGTTTATTTTGTCCCACAGCCGGGAAATTGGTTTAACTTTAATAAGATTAAAGCCGTTTTGAGATGTGCGTAAAGTAAGTTATAATACAGATTCATCTTGAATCAAAGTAATATTATCTAAATGTTTTGAAGGATTAAAATCCTCTGCATCATTAATTAATTCTAACCATGCCTCTGAACATAATTGAAATAATTGTGTAGTTTCATTTCTCAATTCAAAAGAAAAGCTATAATGTCTAGCTCTTTTGTAAGTTTTTATTTCGAATTGTAATCTGCAATTACTATAATGAGGATCAAGCATTATTAGTGACGCAATTGGAAAAGCATCATAGACTTTTAGAGTCAGTCGTGATTTTTCATCAGGAGCTAATTTTTCTTTTTCTTGTACTAATTTTATCAATGATTTTGAAATTCTCTGTTTTACTTCTTCAGCATCAATGTTTAAGTACTTCGCTAATGATTCTATATAAAGACTTTTTGGATTTATTAATGCAATTTTTATTTCAAGCTTCTTCGGTGGTTTTGTAAGGCGAGCTATTTTTTCATGTATCCCTTCCATTTCTGTACCATGTGCCATCCAATAAGCACAAATATATATTTCTTTTTCAGCAAGATTCAAGTAATCAATTAGTTTTGGAGCATCCCTATATTTTGCAAAGTCGTCTCTAGATGTATATAGATTAGTAATTCCAGAATCTCTAATTCTTTTATTTAAGGTCCATCTTTTGAGATAAGGTAAACGTTTTAGTATGGACCATATAAAAGAAATCGAAATGTTTGCCCCAATATCTATCATATAAATTCCCAAATTAAGTATATTTAATGTTTTAAAAATCTGGATATGTATTATTAAAATTGCGGTTTAAAACTTCAATATTTACAAAATTTTTCCAAGATAATATTATATCATCTAAATTATTAAAAAAATTTCCGATACATATTTCTATATTATCATTAATTACAATAGCATCTCCATTCGGCTCGATAAATAGATATTTTCCATTTCTATCGTCTCTATAGAAACATTCTACATGAATATTATGGTTTTTTGCAATAGATTTTGTTTTTTCACAAATATCAAAAAAAACCGCATTAGATAATTGTAAAAATTCTTTATTTTTCAAACTTCTACCTTCATATACTACTTCATATATTTTCCATATATCAGGTTTATATTTTTCATTTTTTATAATGTTGACAATACCTAAAATATTTTTTTGATTTACGTTGCAAACTATTGTTCCAAGTTTTATATGAATATTTGGGTGAAAATTTTTAATTTCATCCAAAATGTCCAAAATTAAGTTAAAATGTTGTTCATTACCACCTCGCATTTTTGCATTTACTTCTGAT
>Ga0255422_1169_pt1 | contig 14889 bp, 7 predicted proteins | sample ANMaggSeSYBR02D3_FD_182631 | JGI IMG/M metagenome (GOLD analysis project Ga0255422, IMG submission 182631) | Sediment cell enrichment communities from methane seep in Santa Monica Basin, California, United Staets - ANME aggregate JGI... | ecosystem: Environmental > Aquatic > Marine > Cold seeps >... | reverse complement strand
AAAATTTAAAGGTGTTAGTATCTGAAATTAAAAAATTTGGTGAACCGATAGAATTAAACTTTCAATTAAGTGACATAAATATGATTATTAAAGATGAAGCATGGTATTCTAGGCCAGATACTAATCAATATATAATTGATACGAAGGACCTTGATGATGGAATTCCAATAATCCTGATTGATTCTAATCACTTCCCTGAAACTATCAAGGAACTTATAAATAATTCTGTTAAAGCTTTCCAAAAAGACAATATCCGTAACGGGATTATAAGGTTTTATTCTAAACTAGTGCGCCAAAATGATGTAGAATGGGTTTTTCTTTCGGTTGATGACAATGGTCCAGGATTTCCAGATAAATTTCCTGTTTTTGATCCATATAAAACAACAAATAAATATAGTACAGGTCTTGGCTTAGCAACTGTTAAAGAAGTAATAGAGAAACACGGAGGGAAAATTTCTTCTAAAAAATCAGAAGTCCTGGGAGGTGCAAGGATTGAAATATATCTTCCTATCTTAACCTAAAGGAAATAAAATATGAATCGAAAAGAAAGAGTTTTGATCATTGATGATGAGGAAAAAGTACGAATAACGCTTAATAAATATTTAACGAAAATTGGTAATGATGTCGTTGCAGCTTCCACAATAGAAGAAGCCAACTCTATAATTCAATTAAAAGAAAAAAAAATGATTATGCAATAGTAGATTTAGATTTTGTTGGAGACGATCCATACGGTGGAGTAAAAATTATAGAAAATATTAATAAGATAAGGCCCCAAACAAAGATTATTATTTTCACTGGGTACTATGAATCTGACGACGAATTATCACTAAAATTAACAGGGATTAAATATAATTCGTTTTTATCTAAAGGTTCTTCTGGGAATGCATACAAAAATATTTTAAATGAATTAGAGAAGTTGAAAATAGAAGATACGCCTAAAAAATGTTTTGTTATTATGCCTTTTTCAGAAACGAAAACTTGTACTGAAAAAAGTGGAGATGGTAGTTGGGAAGCGATTTTTGAAGATTTGATAAAACCAGCGATCGAAAATGTGAGCTACAATTATTCATGTTTCAGAAATGAACAGTATGTTGGAAGTATAATAAAAAATATCATAGAGAATTTAAATTCTGCTGATCTTGTTGTTGCCGATTTGACAGATTGTAACCCTAATGTTTTTTATGAATTAGGTGTGAGGCACACTTTAAACCGTCCAACAATATTAATAACTCAAAATATTAAAGAAGTGCCTTTTGATTTGAAAAGCTATTTTTGTATCGAATATAAGAATACTGCGAGAGGGTTAAGAAGGTTTGGGAAAGAAATTAAGGAGGCTATAGAAACAATCGAAGGAAATTCTGGTAGAATTAACTATTCACCAGTAGGGGATTTTTTGCAACTAAATACTTGACAAACAAAGTAGAATAAATTGGTGTCATGATTTTATGCGTTTCTCATTTAATGAAAATCATAACCTGAACATCCTTGCCCCTCAGCCACTTTCTGCGGTATGCGGCATCCCGTGTCACATGGAATATCTCTCGGGTAAACACACGTCTTTCAGCACGTAAGCGCCGAGTATACGAGCATTGCTTAGGAACGGAGACGAAATAACTTCACCAAGTAGGCGCATAGATTTGGGTCAAATTTGTTCGATCTCAAATCACAAAAGTTGATGGAATAGCAGGCTATTTTGATAATTTTGTGATTTGAGATCGGGCAAAGGTGGCCTGAAGCTGTGATGCATAGTTGGGGAAGTTATTTCGTCCCCGTTCCTTAAATGGATAGAGGGCTTTAATCCGCCTGTGGTAGCATAGCCGCAGGCAAAGACTCATGCTTTTGTGTTATTCCATCTCAGCGGAGCCACTACCTTCCGAGACATCGTCACCGGGTAGTCCCTACAAAACAGTGCGGGTCAATAATTTCAGTAAGTTACATATCATGTCTTATGGCAGCATATAGAGAAAAATCAGGTGTTTACAAAGTAAAACAGGGCGGTATTCTCAAACCTGCACTGCTTTGTAGGGACTACCCGTCACCGGATACCACTTTGTGATAACACTATGCCCTTCACCTCCATCTCGCTGGGCTTGGGACTTGCCTTGACTTCCATAATTGGAAATTATAGGCTCACCCTTAAGACGTGTGCCGTGCCCGGCACACAACCTCCGGGTAAACGAGGACTCAAATTCAGGAAAATTAGATTTCTTAGCTAAAGAAGCTCTGCAGGACCAGAAAATAACTGATGATAATTTTGAACTTTTGAAGGACAATCCTTATAATCCTTAATAAAAAACGATAACAACGCGCATGATCAGAAAAACCATGTCCCCCATAAACCATGAACTGCAACTTGCCAACGACTTTGTTCAGCACACTGACTGCAATATTTTTCTGACAGGTAAAGCGGGCACCGGCAAAACAACTTTTCTCCATAATCTGCATAAGAACACGGTGAAGCGGATGATTATCACTGCTCCAACCGGTGTTGCGGCTATCAACGCCGGCGGGGTAACACTCCATTCTTTTTTTCAGTTGCCATTTGGCCCATTTGTGCCGGGAAGCGAAACATACGAGAGCAATAAGCAGCGCCAGTTCAGGTTCAGCAGAGAAAAAAAGCGGATTATACAAAGCCTTGATTTGCTGGTGATTGACGAAATAAGTATGGTGCGGGCCGATTTGCTCGACGCTGTGGATGCTGTGCTGCGTCGCCATCGCCGTAATAATCAGCCGTTTGGCGGGGTGCAGTTGCTTGTGATCGGCGATCTGCATCAGCTCTCTCCGGTGGCAAAGCAAGATGAATGGCGCCTTTTGCAGCAATATTATGAGTCGGTTTATTTTTTCAGCAGCAAAGCGCTTGGTCTTACTGAACTGCTCACCATTGAACTAAAGCATATTTATCGCCAGTCAGACGCCAGTTTCATCAAGCTCCTGAATCGGGTACGTGACAACCGGCTTGATGAATCATCCATAGCGGATCTTAATCAGCGTTATATTCAGGATTTTAAACCGGGCAAAGATCAGGGCTATATTACACTAAGCACCCACAACCGCAGCGCCGAATCCATCAATCAGACCAGACTTCAGGCCCTGACCAAAAAGGAACACTGTTTCAAAGCTGAAATTTCCGGAGATTTTCCTGAACATATCTACCCGACCCTATCCACTCTTCTGCTTAAAAAGGGGGCGCAGGTGATGTTTGTGCGCAATGATCCCTCTGTTGAAAAACTCTATTATAATGGTAAAATCGGCAAAATAACCAAAATTTCGAGCAAAAACATCAGCGTTATCTGCTCCGGCGACAAACAGGAAATCGTGGTTGAACCAATCATTTGGGAAAATATCAAATACAAAGTTAACGAAAAAAATAAGGAAATCGAAGAAGATATAATCGGTAAATTCAAGCAATACCCCCTGAAACTTGCATGGGCAATCACCATCCACAAGAGTCAGGGGCTGACTTTTGAAAAGGCCATTATTGATGCCAAAGCAGCTTTTGCCCATGGTCAGGTTTACGTGGCCTTGAGCCGTTGTAAAACTATGGAGGGCATGGTGCTAAGCTCTCCCATCTCATCTCGTGGAGTGGAAACGGATGAGGCAATAATGTGCTTTGACGAAAACGCTCACCAAAACCCGCCGTCCGAAAGCCGGCTTCAGGCTGCCAAAATCAGCTACCAGCAGCAGTTGCTGTTTGATTGTTTTGATTTTTCACTATTGCGCAACAGTCTCAACTATCTTGTCCGGCTTTTGCTGGGTAACGCCAGAGTAGTTCAGGTTTCAGGCGTTGAAGATATTCATCAATTAGAGAAAATGGCTGCGAAAGACATTTTTGTTGTCAGTGAAAATTTTAAGCGGCAATTACGCACAATTTTTACTAATGGCGGCTTGCCCGAGTCAGATGCAGTTATTTTGGAACGGATCAGCAAAGCGTCAGCATGGTTTCAGGAAAAGTTTACCGAAATTTTTGAGGAGCCAGTGAAAAAATTGCACGTAGAAACAGACAATACCGAACTTCGAAGAAAAATTGACAATGCCCTGAGTAATCTCAAAAAAGAAATTGCCGTAAAAGTAGCTGGAGTACAGTGCTGTGAAAAAGGATTTTCACCGTCAAGTTTCCTGCGCGCTGTTTCAGTCGCTGAAATTGACTTTACCCCTGAAAAAGAAAAAAAGCGCCGTCCCCCGGCATACACCGAATCGGACGTTGCCCATCCTGAGCTGTTTCAGACCCTGAAGGACTGGCGTTCCCGCAAGGCCAATGAGGAAGATGTTGCCCATTTCCAGGTTTTACACCAACGGATATTGATCCAGATTGTGGTATGCCTGCCCGACAATATTTCTGATCTAAAGAAAATAAATGGTGTCGGCAAGAGAACCATTGAGAAATATGGCAAAGAACTTGTGGCGCTGGTTTTGGCCTATCGCAAAAAACACGGAATAGACAAAGTCGTACTGCCGGAGCTTAAAAAACTCCCAAAAGAAAGTGCAGCGGAAGAAAAAGAGGCTCAGCATTCCGACACGAAACAAACAAGTTTCGATATGTTCAATAAAGGATTAACTATTGCCGGGATTGCAAAAGAAAGAGGCCTGGTACAATCTACCATTGAAGGGCATCTGAGTTTTTTTGTGGAAAAAGGCAAATTAGATATCAACAAGCTGCTTTCACCTGAAAAACAACAGGCCATTGAAAAGGAACTCGCTACAGATCACAACAATTCCCTCAGTGAAGTAAAAACTGCCCTGGGAGATAACTACTCCTATGGCGAAATCAGAATGATGCTGGCCTGTCAGAAACACCTGGCAGGTACTCTGTGAAAATAGCATGGCAGGAGGAATCTGCCGGAGACGAAATAACTTCCATAAATACTGTCTGTCCGAAAAGTCCGAATTTACTCATGCACAACAACCATTACTCGCCGCTTCTTTTGCTCCCTAATACTTTCCGGGCTTTTTACGGCGCTTTTCCGTGCCTGCATCCTATACAGGAACAGGCCATTAGGCCCATTCTAAAAAGCAGGGATCTCATTATCCAGTCAGCCACCGGTTCCGGCAAAACCGAGGCTGTGCTGGCTCCTTGCCTGGAACGGATAATTTGCTCAGGATTGACCGAATCAGCCATCTACATCGTACCGACCCGCGCTCTGGCTTTTGATATCCGCCGCCGGTTCGAATCAGTTCTAATCGAACGGCTGGGACTCCGGTTCGCCATTCGTACCGGCGACATCAAACGTACCGGTGGTGGTTGTCCTGATATCATGCTCACAACACCGGAATCACTGGATGTGATGCTGGGCAGCTCCAATTCCGATTTGCGGGGTTTTCTCTTGCGGGTCAACACTGTCATCATCGACGAAGTCCATCCGTTTATCCATCAGTATCGAGGACGTCAATTGGTCTATGTGCTGCAACGGCTGGAACGTCGGATCGGCAAACAATTGCAGAAAATCGCCCTGTCGGCTACTATCGCCGATCCCGATGTTGTTATCCGTTTCCTGGGTTTCAGTCCCGATACCGTTCTTCTAACTGAGAATGTCAGCCGTCAGATTCTTCCCCGCCTGATTCACCTTAAAAACGATGAACACGAACTGGTGACCTTACTCGACGATTTATACAGGGAATGGAACTATCGGAAGATTTTGATCTTTGCCAACAGCAGGGGCCGGTGTGATAAAATTTTTGGACTGTTAAACCGGCAGGGGCAATTCATGGGGATGGCTGAACTGCATTACTCCAACCTCAATGCCAAAGAACGGCAAATCGTCGAAAAAAGATTTCGGCAACGGGCCCGGTCGGTTTGTATCGCAACCAGCACACTGGAGCTCGGTATTGATGTAGGTGATGTGGATGCGGTGATTCTCTTTGAACCGCCGGATTCTGTTGCCACTTTTCTCCAGCGGATTGGCCGGTCTAACCGCCGTCAGGATACGATTCATTTCTGGGGCATCTGCCGGGGTGAACAGGCTGGAAAACAGATGCTGCGTTTTCTGGCTCTGCTGCGTCTCGCCAGTCAGGGCAAGGTGGAATCGCCTTTGCCGAAATATTTACCAAGTGTGCTGAGCCAGCAGGTGATTTCGTGTTTGTACGAAAAAAAGCGGCTTTCCCTTGCTGCGCTTCAAGATCTCTTTTCTTGCAGGGCAGGAACAGATAACGATTCAATTCTCAATGATATATTCCAGTCTCTTCTGAAAAAAAACTGGCTTAAGAAGTCCGACATGAACGGTCTTTATACCGGTGGCTGGCAGTACCGGGATGCATTGCTGGAGCATCGTATCTGGAGCAATTTTCCGAAAAATGAAGAAGAGTACAGGCTTGATGTATCTGGCGAGTCTGTGGCTGATATTCCTGAATCCATTGTCAAACAATTCGATCCCGGCGACCGTGTACTTCTTGCTGGCCGGCGACTGAAGATTTTATGGATTGATGAGGGGAAATGCAAGAGCGTGCTGACCGAACCTGCTGACCGGCTTGATGGAAAAGAGCTTTACTGGCTTGGTCTGGGGTGTCACGTTTCCTATGAAGTAGCGCAAGCCATGCGGGACGTGCTGAAATCGGAAAAAACCGGTGAAAACGAGGCAGCGCCGGGGCTTTTTTCCCGTACCCGCAAGCTTGTCTGCAATGAGTTAAATAAAGAGAAAAAGACTGTTGTGCTGAATAACGGCATTGAGGTAATCCTCTCTGCCAACGGCATGTACCAATACCGGACATTTCTCGGCGTCATCGGCAACATGATTCTTGCGTGGAGTATCAAAGATAAATTTGCAAACTACGTAGAGGATCTTCGTGTGGTATCCGATGAGATTGGTGTGGAATGCTCCCATTGGATTCGATTCGAAAAACTCTCTCTTCCTTTAGAGCCAAAAGACTTTACCGCCTGGATTAATCGTCACTTCAAGGTAATGCGGGCCATGTTCCCTCTAAATTCCTTTTGCGCCACCCTTCCGAAAGAATTAATACTGCGTGAACTGAACGATTTTATCTATGATGAGCGCCTGATTGTTTTTTTCAAACAATACTTGAGCGGATCATCTGAAATCGTGCAGGGAGATCCCCGCAATCTTGATTTCCGGAACCTTGATTCCATGCTCAGGCATCAGGAGAAAAAAGTCATTGCCTTTCTTGATACGCCCTCTCCCGCAGAACCTTTGCTGACATGGGAAAAAAATCGCCGGACAACCGGCATCCCTTTTTCCATTTGCGAAGATGCACGTTACAGGACCCGGCCTTTGACCGGAACCATAATCGGTGAATACTTTCGTCATCAACAATGCAGCCGATGGCTGAGCTTTCACTTTCTTTTGCCTGAACATCAACCGTTCAGGCGTACTCAGGTGGATGATGAACTGACAACCCTGCGCATGGCAAGAGGACGGGAATTTGAAAGAGAAATACTGACTGATTTAGGCAAGCAGAATGAAATTCTTACAATCATCTCAGAAAAAGACGAGTCCGGAAACACGAAATCGTTAGAGAACAGGTTTAATGAGACCTGTGCGCAATTGCAGCGGCTGGTGCGGCAAAACTTTCTTGCCGGTAATCTCTATCTTGCGCAGGGCGTTTTGATAATTGATTCTGTTTTGTCCCCATCTCCTGCGTTTTTTAACGGGCAAGCCGACAAAAAAATCTCCATAGACGGGGTTGGTATTCCTGATCTGATCCAGGTGTCACAGGGAAAAGAAAAAACTCTACTTCAGGTCGGGGACATTAAAAGCAGTTCCGTTCCCCGCTACTACCAGAAATGGCAAGTGGCGTTTTATGCCTTTCTGCTCAAAACATTGATCCATACCGACATGGCGCGGTTTCAGGCTCTTGCGCCCTCTCGGAATCAATCGTTTGCCTGCGAAGTAAAAGTAGCGGACACCGGTTTTCTGCTCATTCGTTCGCCTCTTAATGACGCTCCACAGCGCCATACCTTTGACCTGCGGCCTTATATGGCCACGTTTAAAGCAATTTTTAGAAATCTTAATACGTGCCTCTCCGGTTCTCCATCCGGCACATTCTGGCAATTGCAGAAACACTGCACCAACTGCCCTTATTTCGAGTTTTGTTACCAGCAGGCCATGACCAAAGAGGATGTTCAGTTTATCCCTCATCTGACGTTTGGCACCCTGCAGAAAATACGCTCTCTCGGTATGAAGAGTCTTGAAGAAACCTCGGCCTGGTTTGTATCTTCCAGTCAAAAAAACTCTATTGATACAGGCAAGCCATCTGTATCTTCTCAGAGTCTATCGCCTGCCTGTGGTGCAAACGCTTCTTCCGGCAATAGACCACCATTTGCGCCTTTGCAAAGAGAGCGTCTTCAGGGCGCTCTTAATGCGTTGCTCCACAACAAAATTGCCATCGTAAAAAAGAAGACCAGCTTGTTTCCCGCCAACATCTCAACAGCCTTTTTCCTGCATCTAATTCATGACCCGATTTCGATGCAGCCCTGCGGGGTGGGTCTGGGTATCCAAAAAAGAGGTGAAGCATTGGAAATACTCACCTGGACAACGACGTTTACCCTACAAAGAAGCATTAATGCTCCCACAGGGAATGCAAATGCCGACACGGACCGGCGTCAGATCTGGCAGAATTTTTCAAATTGTTTTCAGGAACTCTGGCAAGCCGCTATCGACAATGGGAGGGGGCCACACATTTTTCTTTTCGGAACAGCGGTCAGGCAGGGGATAAAGGATTGGGCAGCGCTTATGGAAGATATGCATGTATGCGGACTTCTTCGTCATGGCCTTAATCCTCATTGGACCGACTTGCGGCAGGCGCTTCAGAAGCATTTTTTGCTTCCGCTTCCCGGCAACATGACTCTTTTTGCCCTGAACCGAATATTAGGACTGGCAGATAAATCGGAAATTCCTGTTCCTGACACTCTTTTTCAGGGGGACAGGCTGCCTGATGCGGAAATGAACGGCAAGAACGGTAAAGAAATAATTCAAGCATATCTTGCAACAATTCTCAAACTCAAGGCAAAGCTCCAAAAATGGATTTTGTCACACTTAGAAAGTGAGTGGAATCAGGAAGAATGGCGGATTGTTCCTCATGGCGGATCGACCAGAGCTGAGGCATATCAACACTTTATCGAAGCAGAAAAAGCCTGTCAGGAAACAGACATAAAAGCCTTGCAGGAGCTTTCACTCGAAGAGCGGGTGGAACGTTTCCGGGCATTGGGCCCCCTTGACTTTACCGGCACGGTTCTTGATGACGAGGGACGCTTTCTTTATATGTTTACCATTGCCGATGAATCCGGACTTTCCAAATTTCGCAGAGGGGACTTCCTGAAACTGGTTCCCGCAGGTGTAGATGACCTGCAAAGCGGTATGTCTGTAATCATGGCTCAGTATTCGCCCCAGATCGGCGAGGTGGCCCTGCATTCGCGTCAATACGGTAATATGAGATTGCATAAAGGCATTTCCTATTCCCTCGAAGAAGATGGGGATGACTGGAACACGCCCAAGCTGCTCCAGGTGGTGCAAACCGTTTATTCTACCAGGGTCAGTCATCCTTTGACAGATCTGTTTGCCGGTAAATGGGATTTTGAACAACCGTCTGATTGGCAGGAGTGGGTCCGCGGGTGGCTTCAGTCCGAGGGAGCTGTGGCCCGGTTGAATCAGTCGCAGCAACATGCATTGCAATTGCCTTTTCAATACGCATTGAGTTTGATTCAGGGCCCGCCCGGAACCGGCAAGACAAACCTTCTGGGCTGGATTCTGATCGCCTTGATTCGCCACGCACAAACAACCGGCAGCAAGCTTCGTATTGCTGTAAGCGGTTCGACCCATCAGGCAATTGACCAGGTGCTGAGTAAGGTGGTTAATCTCGTGAATACCCATAATTTGCAGGATTTTCCGGCACGTTGCGTTAAATTGGGAAGATGGGAAGGCCCGGAGTTCGAAGAAAAAAATAAAAACATGCAGGTGGAACCATTGACAGACGCCCGCCAGGCTTTGCTCTCTCCTTATCTTATTCTCGGATCGACCGGTTACGGGTTGTATAATATGTTCCAAAACCACAACAACAGCGGTACATCCCCCAAACCATTCGATTGGGTAATCTTTGATGAAGCGTCACAGATGCTGGCGCCTCAGTCCATGCTGAGTCTGATTTACGGCAAAGGTAATTTTATCTTTCTCGGAGATATCCACCAGTTACCGCCGGTAATCCGCTCGGCAACATTCAAGGAAGACCCGTGGAACGAAACTCTGCATGACGAATCAATTGAAACAGAAGCACGCCGTTCGTTGCTTGATGTCCTGCTCCGGCGTTATCCGCACCATAGCAAACAGTTAGATATAACCTATCGGATGAATGCGGAGATCTGCATGTTTCCAAGTCAGACATGGTACGACTCCACGTTACGCCCGGCGCCGGAAAATGCCGGAGCCCGGCTATCGCTGAATGGCCCGGCAAAAAATGACATGTTTGATAAGATTATCAATCCGCAAAAACCGGTTGTTCTTGTGCTGACGGATCATCAAAGCTGTCATCAGGAGTCAGCAATTGAGGCGGAAATAATGGCTCAACTGGCCCGCCGTTTGCTGAAAGACAGAGGTGTGGATAAAGAACAATTGGCGCTTATCTCTCCGCACCGAGCCCAAAACAACGCAATCGCCAGGCGGCTGAGCGAACTTTCAGGCATGAGCGCTGAGGATTTGCCTTTAATTGACACGGTGGAACGGATTCAAGGCGCTGAACGGGATGTGATCCTGTTTGGCTTTACATGCTCCGACCCTGATCACGTTCTCAGCGAATTTCTGAATAATCCAAACCGATTCAACGTAGCAATGACACGAGCCCGCAAGAAATTGATTGTAGCAGGCAGCAAGACCTTCTTTTCAGTTGTTGCTCACACAGAAAAACAACTACAGGCCAATGCCTGTTTTAAGGCTTTTTTTGAACACTGCCGCGAAAATGACTGTTGTTTTGAACTCGCGTCAGTTAGATTTTTGGTTTCTGATAATTGATTTACAGAATGTCCCGAATTTTTTCCGGATTGTGCAAAAAAGAGGCCTCGACTATTTTTCAGCTTGTTGCAAAATTGTCTTGACTATTTTTCAATCAGACCAATCTTTATCGCTCTCTAACCGTGAACCTGATAACCTGAGTAGTATTGAATAGTTAACACAAAATAAGAGTTTTTTACGAAACCATTAATTTTGGAAGGGAATCTGTTAGCCATGCCGGCTAACAAAGTTTTTGCTTTTGAAGCGAATAACAATTATAATTGCTTTAAATTATGGTGACTACTCACGTAGTCAGGCTGAAGCTGTTTAGGCTGAAGGCTGAAGGGTTCAGAAGATCACGATTGCCGTACTTTAGCGGAAACATCTGATTATTACACCAAACATGGCTTCAAACTGCGCTTTTTCCTAACGGTCTTCAGCCTTCAGCCTATCCACCTGAGTAGTTACAAATTATGAAGCAAAAAGAAGGTTAAATAGATGATCCGATTAATCCATGTTTCGAAGTCGTTTGACGGAGGCCGCTCCTATGCGGTCAAGGATCTCTCTTTTCAGGTAAATGACGGAGAGATCTTAGTCCTTCTTGGATCATCCGGTTGCGGTAAAACGACCACCCTCAAGATGGTCAATCGTCTTATCGAACCCACTGAGGGCATTATTGAGGTTAACGGAAAAAATGTTATGGAACAGGCTCCGGTAGCCTTGCGCCGGCGAATAGGTTACGTCTTCCAGGGAATAGGGCTCTTTCCGCATATGACTATTGAAAAAAATGTGGCGCTGATACCTGGTCTCATGGGCTGGCCTCTGCAAAAGATACACGAGCGTGTGCGGGAACTTCTGGAGCTGGTGGACCTTCCACCAGAGGATTATGCCAAACGGTTCCCTGATGAACTTTCCGGAGGGCAACAGCAAAGAGTCGGGTTGGCCCGGGCTTTATCTGCGGATCCAGCCTATTTACTCATGGATGAGCCTTTAGGCGCTCTTGATGCTCTGACTCGTGACATCCTCCAGCAAAAGTTATTGGACATTAAAAAGCAGCTAAAAAAAACCATTATATTTGTAACTCACGATATTTTCGAGGCGCTTCTTATAGGTGACCGCATAGCCATCCTCCACAAAGGGAATCTACAGCAGATTGGAACAAAAGAAGAAGTTCTATCTGCACCGGCCACGGAATTCGTACACGATCTCTTTGCCAAACCAGCCCGACAATTAGCCGATTTTAAGGACATTCTGTGATGAGTTTAGAATCTCTGACCACTTATATTGTCAATCGTCTCCCAGAACTCTGGCTACGTACGGGTGAACACATCATGCTGACCGGTTTTTCCACCGGCACAGCTATACTAATTGGAATACCTTTAGGAATCATTATATTCAGAAACACATGGTTGCGAGCCCCGGTTATGGCTGTAATTGGTATCCTTCAGACCATCCCCAGCCTGGCCATGCTGGTCTTTCTGCTGGCTTTACTTCAAAAGATTGGTGCCCTGCCGGCCCTCATTGCCTTAACACTCTATGCCCTCCTTCCTATTGTTCGCAACACCCTGACCGGCTTGCAGGGAGTATCTCCTCAGGTAATAGAAGCAGCCACTGGAATCGGTATGACGAAATACCAACGGCTCAAGTTAGTAAGAATACCCCTGGCAGCATCAGTTATAATAGCTGGTATCAGAACCGCAGCCGTGGTAGGTGTAGGCATCGCAACGCTTTCAGCTTTCATTGGTGCCGGCGGCCTGGGTCAGTTCATTAATCGCGGTCTTGCTCTTTATGATACCAGGCTGATCCTTCTGGGCGCTGTCCCAACAGCTTTACTCGCCCTGATTATAGACTTTTCAATCGGGGCATTTGAGTGGGGATTTCGACCGGAAAGAAAAAAGGGCAAAAAAGGCTCAGTAAAGACCCTTATAAGGCTCCTGGCACTCATGATGCCTCTACTGCTGATCATGACGGCGGGTATATTTTCCTATTTTACAAGACCTCTATCCGGAATTCAAACAGAAGGAGTATCCAAGATCTCGACCAGAACCATTCGGATCGCCACTAAGAATTTTACCGAGCAGCTTATCCTGGGAGAAATAATGGCTCAATTGATCGAAGCACGAACTGATTTATTTGTGGAACGTTATTTTAACCTCGGAGGTACCATGATTTGTCATAATGCTCTGGTGCATGGAGAAATCGACCTATATGCTGAGTACATTGGAACCGGGCTAACGGTAATTCTTAAACAACCTGTAATTTCTGATCCCGAGGAAGCATTAAGCCAGGTTAGAGAAGCATACAAAAAACGTTTCAATGCCCGGTGGCTCAAGCCTTTTGGATTCAACAATACCTATGCCATCACTGTCCGAACAGCCGATGCAAAGAGTTATGGATGGACCAGGATCTCTGACATTCAAAAGGCTGCTCCAAGGCTGCGGGCTGGATTTACCGCTGAATTTACGGAAAGGCCGGATGGTTATCCAGGTCTTCGTCAAATCTATGGGTTGCGTTTTGGAGAGATAAGAGATCTTGATCCTGCAATCATGTATGAAGCTGTATCCAACGGAGAAGTAGACGTGATCTGTGCCTTTGTCACAGATGGGCGTATCGCTGCCTATAACCTGAAATTACTTGAGGATGATCGGCAATTTTTTCCTCCTTATCATGCTGCACCGGTCATAAGAGGCGAGATACTGGAAGAGCATCAAAAACTGAGAGATGTATTAGCACTTCTGGAAGGACTTCTTGATAATGCCACCATGCAAAGCCTTAATTTTAAGGTTGATGGGAAAGGCTACAGCCCTGCCCAGGTTGCAGGAGCTTTTCTGAAATCTCAAGGACTCCTGTGAGAACCGAAACATTAATGGATGACCCGATTTCCCTCGTAATTGAAAAAAATTTAGACAAATAGTCAAAAGATAAATGTGAAACTTAGGATCTGTTATCCAGTCAATATCCTTTTTCTTTTCAGCCGGCTTTTCAACCACTTCATTCTTCTCTTATCCGGCGTCAGTGTAGATTGAGCTTTTTTATACATTTCAACAGACAATCTTTTATACTCATTGTCCGGTAAATAAACACCGTCCAAGGATTCGTTGAGATGCAGGAGACCATAACATCGTGATAGTTTGCAATAGGCGTAGCAATTGTCTTTTTTCAGCCTGATTGCTTTCTTGAACTCTTTAATCGCCTGTTTATAGTTTTTCTTGCAAAAATATAAATATCCCAGAAAATTTCGTCCAAAGAGATCATCAGGCTTTAATTTGACATAAACTTTTATTTCTTCAATAGCTTTATCATACTGGTAGGTGCTGTCGACATAGCGGATAGAAAGATATTTATAGGGAAGCGGGTTTTTGCGCTCCGCTGTAAGAGCATGAAGGTTTCCCATAAGCATCAAGATTGGATGCTTTCCGATATTTCTTCCACGACCTATCTAATTTTGTTAATTCATCGTGATCAATTACATTTAATTTCTTTAAAGCGAATAGCATAGATCGAATCGAAATATCAGGAGGACGGCTATCATGATATTCTTGACAATTTTTACACCACGTCCTTGCCGGTTTTATGTTGCGTTTTTTCCATATTGACTTTCTGAATAGGGTCATCTTATGACAAAAATCAGCACACTCCTCCCAGGTCATTTGATGACTCCAAGTGTCCTTTAACTCTGACATCATTTCAGGAAACCAAGCTCTTTGAGAATCACCGGCTGCCATTTAATTTGTCGTCCTTTAATTTCTAAATTTACCATTTTCGTCCGGCATAAGACGCGGCGGCTTTTTGCCATCGACTTTGCGTTCCTTGATATGTTGATTATTTATTATTCAATAGTTTTAGTTTGTTTTCTTTTGCAATTTTTTCACCCCGGGTTGCGGATTGGCTTGCTGTAGGCTGAGATATTTTTAAGTGTTTTGACAATTGTACCATACTCATGCCAAGTTCCCTTGATGCC